>Ga0181464_1001682_pt1 | contig 11090 bp, 12 predicted proteins | sample InSIn2gowninarea_FD_119074 | JGI IMG/M metagenome (GOLD analysis project Ga0181464, IMG submission 119074) | Clean room microbial communities from NASA Spacecraft Assembly Facility at Jet Propulsion Laboratory, Pasadena, California, USA -... ...
GTATATGTTGGAAAACTTACCCTTGGTCCGTGGCAGTTAGTCCTTGGTATTTGAACCTATGGTTTTGGACCATGGTATCTCAACAGACGTGTTGATCCCAAGTATTGGGTCGATGATATTGTGTTACTATGGTTTTGGACCGTGGTATTGTGAAGGGGCCTAAGGCTATAAAAGGAGAAGAATATCATTAGGTAAAGGGAAGGTGTGAAAGTCTTGAATATCTGATGAAGTATGAGATCCAGTATGCAGGTTATGGGTTGATGATGCATTGCTTGATCTGAGCTATGGAGGGATCTCACCGATTGATGGAGAACAAGATCTAAGGAGAGATCGGGATCAAATGGTTTGAAATGAACTATATCTATATGATTGATTATGTTTATTCTAGATCTGTATACTGACGCATGTAATGATCTGAACTGGGTATAACTTAAGTTTGAAATTGCTGCAAGTCATGATTGAATATTTATAGATCTGTACACGGGTTGGATTCGGTGTAAGCGCATATGTATGCAGGTTGGGTTCAGTATAGTAGCGTATACCATTTGAGCTATGATGTTTTGAAGTTACAGGTGGTTCTGGTTGTTGATGGGTTCTGATGACAGTTTAAAGGTGTTAGTATTCTGCATATCCTATTTGGTTGATTATGTTTAGCTTCAGTATTGATGGATGAGAACTAATATTGGATCAGGATCATAATGACTCATATTTATGTGATCTGATGGACTAGATCTGGGTGCTAACACATATTATCCTTGTATATGTAATGATCTGGTTATGTCTAAAGTCAGGAAGTGTAGTGAAGTTATGAATAAGTAATTAATGACATATACGCTGGTTCACCTTGGTGAAGTTGCATATACACGCGGGTTCAGCACTTCCAAGTAGCATATGCACTCTAATGCATGATTTTGATTATATAGTTGGTTCTGAATAGTGTTGCAGAGTTCAGTGTTCTTCTTTATGTTCTGGTGACTGTGTTGTTGACAGGGTTTCAGTGTTGCAGCAATTCAGAAATTGATGATGCTAGTATTGATTGGTTTGAGCTTCAGTGATATTTATGGGTCTAGTATGAAAATTTGATGAAACATGGCCTTCAAATTATAGTGTTGTGCTTCAGGAGTATCTAGTCTGAAAATGTATGAAATGTGGTCCCTGGAGGATGAAAGGAGATTGTAGGCTGGTGCCTACGTACTAGTACATCAGCTAGTACAAGAGCCAAGGGGGTTGTAGCTCCCAGCCAAGAGAGTTTGGAAAACGAGAGAGGGTTGTATCTCTCTGCAGGTAGCAGCTTGCGTACTAGTAAAGGACTGCACCAGTACATTGTAAAAGGAAGTTTCTAATTAAAGAAAGATAGAGACGAATTGCAGTAGGTGGTTTTCACCCACATTGGGTTTCCACCTTATATCATGGTGTTCATGTGTGCTTCTTGTGTGTGATGATCTGTTCTATTTTAACTGCACCTGCTTACTGCTTATATGATTAATGAAGTTCTGATGCACTAACTAAAGATCATCATTTAATGGATTAACTGAATCATAAGTATTCTACATATACGCTAGTTGTATTAGACATAGTCGCATATACACGCGGGTTCCATTAACTAAAGTAGCGTATATGGATATAAGCATGGAAATGAAAAAGTTTGATTGATTTGATAATACTGATTCACCCCCCCTCAGTATTATTTCCAGAAAAACAATCGTTCACTTGTACAACAATGCTTGAGCCTATGAAAAGGTCTTTGGATTTAACCTCGTTTATTATGCTAATGATGCAATCCATCTCTCTATCTTCAGTGATATGGAATATTCCTTGCATGGCCTTGTCCAAATTGGGTAGATTTACATGGTTTCAAATGGCATAGTGAATCCAACAAACACAAATTACAACCATCTCAATATCAAATGGGAAGTCTCGCTCTCTACAACTTCCACTGTTGAAGCTTCCCTAGATGATGTTCCGACAAGTCCTTTCCACCGTTTTCATTTTAAATCTATAGATGCAATTATATCTACAAACCTCGACTAAATTGTCAACATCATTGGCATTGTCAGGTCCACTTCTATAACTTCTACCATTTGTTGAAGAGATGGCTCTGAAACACCTAGAAAAGCTCTCAGCTTGGAATAAATGTCTGGGGATAGTATCAATGTCATCCTATGGGGGGAGCATTGTGACACTGTAGGCAAGAAAATTGTTTAACTTTCCTCTTCTAGTGCTTCTACTGTGCTTGCAATAAAAGGTGACCGCATAGCTCAATTTAATGGAAGAACTATTGATACTATCTTGACCACTAGCCTCGTGCTAGATCCCGACATTCTAGAGACTGAAAAGCTCCAGTCATGGTTTGATCAGAGAGGTTGCTTCGCCTCTTCACCATCATTAAGTAGAAAATTCTTGTTGTCTTCCAAGTGGGGCCACCCACAAGGTACAATTATTGACCTCATAGACTAGCATACCATAAGAAAAGTAACATGGTTCTTTGTTTGTGGAACCATCACCTACATTGACATGCAAGATTTCTACTTCCTTGCATGCCCTCTCAGATATGATGGCATGCAATGCATGGAAAAAGTTTTCAACCACTCAAATGGAATGTGGAACTACACAAAATGTGGTGGGGACTTCCCAAAATGTCAGTATTATTATGTGCTGAAATTTGAAATGCATGACAACAAAGGGCTACTGCAACTGAACTCATGGGTGTCCAAGCAAAAGACTTGTTCATACTCTCCAGTGATCTTGATGCTATCCATGAGCTTTGTGCAAGGGTTTCATGCCATCCTTTCCTTTTCACATTGTCTGTGAAAACAAATAGCTTCAATGGTGTCGATCGTTTGAAGTTTGTGCTAATCAATTCAGAGGAAATTAGCTATGGCTCTGCATGTTCCGTTCTCCTCCAGGATATCGAAAGAATGTCTACCACTTCAGTTGTTTTCTGCCTTTGAAACTCTTTTCTTTTCCCCATGCCATGTTGAAGTGTAAAAAACAATTTCTATATGATTTTTCGTTCATTGTCATTTCGTCCCCTTCTGCCCTCTTCTTCTCTTCACTTCACCATTGTACTTCTATCGTTTATGTATATACACCTATGTTACATGTTGCAGCTTCCACCTTTGCATAATTCTTCATCTTTTACCTTTACATGGAGTATATATTCTTTTTTCTTCTACCTTCTAAACAAAATAGAATGTTTGTATCCTTTTAAAGTGTGCTTTGCGCAACTAAATACAAACACTGGCTTTTTTATAAACAATTGTTGCTTCCTTATCATAAATCTATTTGGTAAATCAATGATAAATAGTTATCGGTCGCCACAAAAAATACTTCACTGAAATAAGTTTGATTTCAACAACAAAATTTCAATGGCACGACATTAGTTCGTAATGTCAAAGAAATATAAACTGTATTATAAAAAGTTTTGTCTGACTAATTAACTACATCACTTTATCAAAAGACACATCTACTTTATAAGCTAAAAGGCACTATTTCGAAAATATAACTAGTAATGAAGTTCTTGGTTTTGGGGGCTATGTACTTTATCTTTGCGCTCAAGACTACTATTTCTCATCTCCTATATTCAATAATACTTTTGTTCCCATATTTGTATCAGGATGGACATGCCAACGTCTTCTGCAAACCCCTTAATAAATGTAGACTCCTTTATGCACAAAATAGATGTGCCTCCAACAAACAAATATGACTCACATATAAAGTTGATTTAAACACCCAAACGTTTTCAGGTATACCCCTGTGTAATGGTTCTCTTCCCCAACATCTCGAAGCTTCGCTTGGAAACCCATGTGCTTCAACATTCCCTGCTTCGACTGTACCTACCCTTCAACTTTCTCCATTCACTAACACTTCTTCCCCATATACATCGCACACCCCACCATCGATTCATCCTCCTTCACCCTCACATCACCATATTTTTCTAAACCTTGCCCTTAACCATGCACATCACTGATTTTGTGAAAGGACAAATGGCCTCTCTCCCTTGCATGTCTGCTCCATATGAAAAGCATCATACCCAAATATGAAAACAAAATTCTTACATGGTAACCTCTATTGCTCTTGATGTGCAACTGCAAAATCCACCCACCACTTCTCACTTGCAAACAACATGGACCCTGGCAACCAACCATTTATCCTTGCTACTCTAACACAAATAGAGGAAATGCTCATGTCACGTATCAGCCCAGTCTTGCAAGTCACCTATGCACAAGGTGGGCAATAAAAATACATTGGTCATACTATCTGTTTCCGCCAAGACATCACTACGATTGCCAACATTTTTCCATGCTTGGTTTCTGAATTGGACATCGTCATTATTACTAGACATGGATTTGACCGCAAAACATATGATTTCATTGTTAACAGGACGTGTGTTCTTGCAGCTTTAGAGTAAAAATTAGCCCATGATCCCTACTATAAGGATGCCCATCTTGACCAAGCTGCAATATATGCCTTGCCAACTCACCCTACCGATATGTCTTCTCTTGCTTGTCACATTACCCCCCCTCTCTTGAACCATGACTTGCCTTCCCTACTTTCGATGATAACATTCCCTACATAGCCCACCCCAAGAAACCTCCAACCATCATCTTTTGTATCAAAACTGCCAAATTACCAGACCGAGCTTGAAGAAATATCTAACTACTTGCAATCTCCCCATCCTAATTCCACTACTTCACTTTCACAGTCCTCTGTTTCCCGCTCTGCTATCAATGAATATACCGCATAAGGCCTATTTTCTATGGCGTTCCCCACACTCTTCCCCATAGGGGTTGCCATGATTGGTCAACCACATCTTAGAAAAGTTGAAATGCAAGAATATGTTGTTCACGTCATACGCTACTATGATAACTGCTTTTCCCAATATCCAAGATTCCAGTATTACTTGTACAATCTTATGTTGCGGGATAGTAGTTAAGATAATGTTGCTGTTTTCATGAAAAGAAACCTTGAAGAGGAATTTCCAATGATCGTTGTAGACCTTTGTACACACCTCGATGATATTCCTGATTCCATGCTTCCTAACCAGATTATGCACTTCGGGTTAGGCCTTAGAGGGACACGCTTGTTTTGGAACAAAGGGAGAGGTGAAATCACTAATATGATCATACAAATAGGTAGCCCTACTTTCTTCTTCACCCTTAGTGCAACTGACACCAAATGGAATGACATGCACATGGTCATTCCTAACGCCCCCCCTGGATTCAGCGGAGATGTATTGATGGAAATTCAAAAATATAATCAACAATCCACATCTTGTAGTGCAATACATTCATAGTCAATTCACAATCTTCCTCAAAGAGGTATTGCAAAAAGGTTTCCATGCAAAGGAATTTTGGTGCACGTTTTTTCCTGACAATCCTTCTCCTTTTTTATTTTTTTCCCTATATGTACACTCGCCTCACAAAATTTCCTTTCACATATTTGCAGGTATGAGTGGCAACATAGGGGCTCCACACACATACATGGTCTCCTTTGGTTGGAAAGCACACCTGATATGGACAACCTTGATTGGGATGACCAAGGTGCAGTGGATAGAGTGAAGTCGTATTTCGATGAACACATTTCTGCTTGGAATCCTCGGCCTGCTAAACAACGTGCACCTTATGTACACATCTCTATAGAGGATTACCCATGCATCCTCCCATCACCATTGATATTTTCATCTGCTCGCGTTTAGGACTAGAAGGATCTTCTTAATTGCATCCAACGACATACAAAATGCCACCCCTCTTCTTGTCTTCACAAAAAAGGTCCTACTTTTGTTTGCCGCTATGGAGTTCCATGGGATTTGAGTGTCACCTCCTCTTTGATGATTGATGATAGTGGACGAAAGAAATATTTCTCCACTCGTAATGATGACAAATTAAATGTACACAACTCTGGAATGCTATGCATATGGAGAGAAAATATCGATTTCCAACCCATTTTGTCTCAGCGTGCTGTTCTCTGCTACATCGCAAAATATGCAGTGAAGCCAGAGACAAAATCAGAAAGTTATCCTTAAATGTTGTCACGTGTCTCATAGGCTGTTGACCCCAAAGCACATGTTGTTAGTGTTGTACGGAAAATTTTAATGGACATAGTTTCTGATAGGGACATCCGTGCACAACAAACATGCCACATGCTACAAAAACTGCCCCTTTCACTTTCTAGCCGCTCATTTGTTTCCCTCAATGTTACTCAAACTTTTTTTTGACGTGTTTCTCATGGGCTAGGTTCCCCCTTCCCAACAACACCCTTCATTGTAGCATACATGAATAGACCTCCATCGCTTGAAGCACTAAATCTTCTTGAGGCTGCACATTCTTGGTCCTTCTCTACTTGTCGAAAACATAACCAATGGAAACAAATAAATCCTTGCAAGATTGTTCATTTCCTCCCTTTCTATTGCTCGATCCCTTCTCTTGCTGATGCATCCTACACTTCTTTCTGTTGGAGTGAAGCACACTCCCATCAGACATTGGCTTCACTGATGCAACAATCATTTTGCATTAGGAACAAAAAAGATATGCGTATGTTCCATGTTATGTTCATCGAGCCCCTGAAATCCCCCCTCCCCTATCTCTGGTGACACCTCCACTAATGATGTGCCCAACCCCCATGAATCTATAGAAATAAATGAATGGCAATTCCTTTCTTAGCTACACCTTGGAAATAACATGCAAATTAATGACCTTGACATGCTTGGACATTGTGACTTTTGACTCTAACCACAATTGGGACCATACTACCATCTCTCTCCCTTTGCAAGAGATGACCATATGTTTTATAGAATTCAGTCGCTCATCCACCCAAACCCATTCTAGCCCCACTCCAGTTCCCCACTTGCTCACCTCACTATCGCCCACCCAACAAGTTGCTTTCACCATTGTCTTTACCCACTTTAGGACCACTTCCTCCATTCCTCCACTTAGAATGCTGATCCAAGGTACTGCTAGCACAGGGAAATCTCATTTAATTGATTGCCTAAGAGATACATTCCTTGCTAAATCTACTCCTAATTCAAGTCCATTTCTCCTTCTCGCTCCAACAGGTTTTGCAACGTTTAACATAAAGGCGCTTAAAATCCATTCTTCCCTTCACATTCCTTTAGTGTCAATGCATCCTCTTGAGGGACAACCACTTCTGCATTTCCAAGAAAAACTTTTTCACGTCAAATACATTTTAATTGATGAAATGAGCCTTATTGGGCCTAAACTTCTTTCACACATAAACGATTGTTTAAGGGAGGTATTTCCCTCCTATCATAATCTGCCTTTTGAAAATTAGTCTATCATACTTGTTGGTGATCTTGGCCAACTACCTCTTGTGAAGGACATCCTAATGTATGTTGGGACATCACGCAACAATGCCCTTTGGTGCAACTCTGACACAGTTGTCACACTATCTACCATCTTTCGTCAACAGGGGACTGACCCTCTTCAAATTGCATTCCGCTTGCTCACGAATATCAGAAATGCAACACCAACAATTGAAGACTGGAACCCTCTCATGTCAAGGGAAAATTCCTTTTTGTCAAAAAATGAGCAGAAGGAATTCACAATGCAATCCACCAATATCCAACCAACCTAGCTGTCGCATCACATAACAAACAAATTATCAAAAAATTGAACATACCAATTGCACGATGCTACGTAGAGAAAAGGAACCACCATCCTACTGGTACACATAAGATGATGAATAGTTGGATGCGTGTTGGGTAGCGGATCCCCCGCATAGCAGTCTTGGGGCTTAAAGCCCACAATTTCGGTATTGTATTGTAAATGCTCCACAAAGTGCAGGGATCATGAGTTGTAATAAGTCAAGTCAAAGGGTAGTCCGCCCAAAAATAAGATAAAATAACAAAAAATGATTCGGCCTATCCATGATCCGCGAACCATGAGAAGGTATAAATAAAGCAAGGCTCTGGGAGTAAAGGACAACTTTTTTGGAGTTGGAACTAAGGATATCTATAGTGCATGGGTTGTTAACTGTGGTAGTCGTTCTAAGTTGGGAAGTCTGAGTCAAGGGTTGTAATAGGAGATAGAGGCTCCGCATCTATGTGCTTGGAGGCCTGGGTAGAGTCCAAAACTGTGTGCGTGGACCCCTACAGTTGTGTGCCAGGGGTAGGAAGTGGATTGTAACTAGATAAAGGCATTAATAAAGAAATTTGATTATGAAATATCATGTATCTGTTTTAGATTCTGGTCAATGCATCTATTCCTGATTTATGATTACGTGCATGTCTTTTTATGTTAAATAATAACTGAAAGAGATGTATCTTCATAAGTAACAAAAGATCTATAATAATATTAGCACAGAGAAGGGTAAATTGTGTTCACGCTTGACTAAGGTAGTTTCCCCGAGAAGTCTACAGCGCGGAAGCTATGAGCGCATAGGAGCCATTCCGCGAACTTCCAGACCTCATCAAGACATCCCTAGGGTGTGGAAACCTTGTTCCAACACCCTCTCATACTACCTCGGGTGAGACTTTAGACTGCACTCCATGGAATATCGCTGAAAGGGCCAGTAATGTCAGGATTTGTTTGGCTGAAGATTTTTGAACTTGGGTGAGGCCCCATTAAGCCAAAAAATGGTTCCGTTGATGGGACTGGGATCTGCCTAAGGGATGTCTGATGTCGGAACGCTGGAACCCTATGAAGAAAGAACTTGAATATTGGTTGGATCAGAAGCTACATGAGTTCATGATACAGGAAAATAAAACTCCGTAGATATCTGAAAGAAGGTGGTTAGATTGCTTCATATATATAGAAATCCACGAGGCCTTCGTCGCAACATTCTTTTTGGAACTATATGATTGGATTGCAAGGCTAGCAGATAGCTAGGGGAGGTGCAAGCTTGATCAACCGATAGTGTGGACTCCAGAGTTAGTGCGTAGGCTATAGGCATCTGAATATAAGATCACGCGGGCCGTAGATCCTTGGTTGGATTGGATAATAGGAGGGTTTATCACTGACTTTACGATAGACATGACTGTCAACTATAGCGAAGTTGAAAGATGCTTTCTTAAGGGACCGCGAGTTAAGTACATCAAGTCTTTGAATACCTAGATTAAGATGCTGTCATGTGAAAAATAGATGATGCGCATATATTAATGAGCGGAACGACGTGAAGCAGAAGGATCTTCAAAGGGATCGAAGGGTTAGGAAATAGTCCTTTAATTTCACCACTGTGAGCAAGTGGGGAAGAGCGCACTTGGGTTTCTCTGAGGAGTGCGGTAATTTTGATAGTGCATCACATTACACAGTTATCATCTCCACTAATGCCACCACTCCTCTCATCTTTGTCTCCTCCAACTTTTCCCACTTCGCCTCCACCAATCCAACAATTTAGCATGGCAAGCACGATCAAGTTGCCTGTATTTAGAGGAGTAGGAAAAAAAGACCCAGATCAATTTTGGTTTGTAGTAAGAGCAGTATGGGAAGCACATGGGGTTATAGATGATAACATTAAGAAGTCCACATTAGTCAGTGCGCTACAAGACCGCGCGCTGACTTGGTATATCAAGCACTCAAATGATCACCCGAATGCCGGAATAGCAGAAATTCAGATTGAATTGAACAGAGAATTTAGTCGATCGGAATCAGAAATGGAGTCAATTATAGGATTCAAGGAGATCGCGATGCTTCCAGGTGAGACCCCCTAGGACCTAGATCAAACCCTGAAAAGTACGATCCGCAAGGTTAATATGACACTGACAGATGCATAGCACCGCACGTGGTTTGTGGCATCTTTGACACCACGCCTGAGGATGGCACTGTCACAACAGAAACTCTCAACCCAGGCAGAGGCATTAAAAATGGCGATGGGGTTGCACGAAACACCAATATAGGATCCGGGGTTGGGTGTCTAACAAATCCACGCGCAACTACAAAACCTATGCTTGGAGATGCAGAGTTTGAAGCAGGATAGGGCTCCCCGGCCAGAGGTGTGCGAAGAAGTGTGGTGTATAAAATGTAAAGGCCAGGGTCATGATAAGGATCACTATTCAGTACTCACGAACTATTTGGTAGGAGGGGAACCGATGCCATTGAGACCGAAGGCGCTAGTAGTACTGAGTGCGTTCGTTGCTCTCTGGTGCGCGATTTGTTAGGTGGGAGGAAAGCATGCAACATACAACTGTCACTTGTTACAGAAATATACCTAGACTCCACAACAACTGTACTGTAATTTCTGTAGATCAGTGGGTCATGATGAGTGAATGTGTCAAAGCTATGAACTAATGATGGATAGGACCCCTGCTTATCGAATGCAGACTGAAATGCGAGGCCGCAATCCAGCTGCAGCAATAACGCGGGGTGGCTTCGAAGGGCGAGGTCAAGGTCACGAGGGAGTGAGGCCCAGGAGGGACCACGAACAACTAATTTGTTACAATGGCGAAGGACCTGGGCACTACGCGCATGACTATACGAATCCGAATAAAATATGTTGTTCGTATTGCTATCAGTTTGATCATTAAGCGGTATATTGTCTAACATTGATCGCACAAATGCACGAAAAAGGGGTGCTGCAGCCCGCTTCGATGCAAAATATCCAGATGATGAGGTCTGAACCACACGAAGAGGACCCAAGCATGAATATGGTGCTTAGAAGTGGTGCGATTACAGGGGATGATAAGGAAAAGAAACTTGAGGATGATACATGGGTCCGCAAGGCCCCTACGAAGGAATTTGAACTTGACTCAGAATGCACGAAGGAAACGGTTATGGAAGCTAAGAAGAACTTCAAGGAGGCCTCTACTTCAGGTAGTAAGGGTCAACCAGAATTGGGGATGGATCCGTCTATGCTTACTACCTTTTTAGAGACATGCATGAAGCTACTACGAGACAATAAGGTAGTTAAAGGACTCTAAGAGCTGATCACTAGGTGTGCAGGATCGGGGGGACCACGCGTAGTTCGAAAGATGGGGAAGCATACTTTGCATACTGGGAGGGAATTGTGGCTAACAGCACAAATTGGTGAATGTGAGATGGATCAGGTAGTCCTCGACCTGGGTTTAGATGTGAACGTGTTACCAAAACAGACTTGGGAGCGGATGGGCAGCCCCGTGTTACAGTGGTCTCCTATTC
>Ga0181464_1001689_pt1 | contig 11069 bp, 7 predicted proteins | sample InSIn2gowninarea_FD_119074 | JGI IMG/M metagenome (GOLD analysis project Ga0181464, IMG submission 119074) | Clean room microbial communities from NASA Spacecraft Assembly Facility at Jet Propulsion Laboratory, Pasadena, California, USA -... ...
CGAGTAGGGGACTGAGGGTTTTGAGATTTGACTTTTTGGTCAACGTTGATTCTTGTGGAGAGGTGAGGTTGGAACCGAGTGAGCATCAAGCTTTTTGTTGGGCGGGGGAGGAGGATGTTAGGAATGGTAGGTGTGGGGATGTGGAGTTGAGATTTACGAGTGTGGCGCAGAAGGAGATTATTCTGGAGGGCTTTGAGCTTTGGAAGAGAGGGATTGAGGAGAGAGGACAGGAGCGGGTAGCGGTGAAGGAGGCTGGCCAAAAGGCAATTGATTCTGAGCAGAAGGCCCCCTGATCACTGGAGCAATTCTCCCTGGCCACATAAGTAGCTTCGTGGTTTGTCAGTATCACAATTTTTTTCCGTGTATGGTCAGCCGGGTCAAGTTCAGAAAGAGCAACCTTTTCAGCGGCAGCCATCCTTTACAGCCAATAAAATTACCAAGGAAACAAGTTCGGAGTGAGAAGTTGTATTTAGACAACCTAACCTCAACCTCTCCTGTCCTATCGATCATCTACAACCACACAACCCAACAAATCCCTTTCTCTATATGTACTGCCTACGTATCTAAAGTACTTACATAAAATCTCTGCTCGCAGTGCGAAACTCAATCATCAATAACAAGACTTGCATGTACCTATTCAGTGCTGTATTATGATTGCATAAAATCATGTTTAGCATTTCTCTCTCGACTAGTTCGTATAATGAAAAATTGTATAAGAATCAGGCCTGGTGATACCACGGAATGAAGAACAAGTTCGTTGTTACGTGTTGGCTTTTTCGAGGGGGATGAGTGACATTTGGATGTCAATCTTAGAGTTGTTCGGTGGCATATTGTGATACGTGGTCGATCTGGTTATTGTTTTTGGTAAAAGCAAATGATACTAGTCTTTGGGTAAGGGAAGTTGGTCAGAGGGTTGTAAGTTGGTATATATGGACGTATATACTTGTGTATGTTCATTGTATCGTGATTGAGATTTGGGTTCACTTTTTGATTACGTTGCAGGGAGAGGGATGAATAGACTATACGCTGAATTGGAACTGGCTTAGTTTAGCATCAGAACAATTTGACTTCAGTTTTAGATATGTTTTACTTCGGTTTTGGAACCACGTCAAATACGGCTTTGTTCAGCCTTTCAATCTTTACTCAACCGTGACTTGTTTGAGTTACATCTTCCTTACAACAGCATACTCCACCTCAATAACCACAAGCTTGATATGATTACACCAACCAGAAAAGCGAGCATGAGCACTAATTTCAATCCGGTGGCCACCTCGCAACTCCTTGAAAATCTTCTGCACATCTTCATCTTCGTGGTTAGCAACCCACTCAACGATATGCGTCTTCCAATCCTTTCCAGCATGGATATTGGTAACGATCGGCTTGCTACCATATTTGTAGAATTCAGGATTTGCAATACACAGCTTCTGCTGTTCTGGCTCAGGCATTGAATAGAGGCGTTGGAATGGTTTATGTATAGTTGCTTGGTCTTCGGTATTTGAAGGGTCTAGACCTCGAACGCCCGCTTCGAACCAGGTCCAGCTACCACGGTAGGTTCCGTGATCTACCGGATAACTACTCCAGCCCTGATCTTTGCTAACCATCACGAACCGGACACGACGTAGTGCTCCTGTAGGAATGGTTTTGGGTATAATGACCGCCGCCTGGAGCTCACCGGCGTAAGATTCGCGGATCTCAGCTGGTCCTGCTGAGCAGGCCACAACAGCGAAATCCCATAGTTCGGCGTAATCGAGGATTATTGGAACGAGATCTCCTGGGAGCTTTTGACGTAATAGCCATGCTATTTGGATTATATCTTGAGATTTATGTGCACCGTTTGTCATCTGGTGGTTTGGTAAGTTGGAAACAGGAGTCATTGGGCTATTAGTGCTGCTGGTCAGCCCAACTGCCCGAGAAACACGTTGCATGAATGATCTGACAGCGTCCATCTTGGATACTCGAGGGGGGCACCGTGGTCTTTATTCAGGGCGAGTCAGTTGTCAATCAATCGAGCAGGAAGGTAAGTTGGGTGAGGGGGCTTATGTTGTGGCTGCCTTGAATTCGTCGCGGAGAATAACACGTTTTGAGTTTCCATGGTGCACCGCCTCGCTTGGCAAGCACCTCCACTGTGTCTGCAATCGCAACCACTTCTGTTTTGTAGTATGAACCAAACTCTAGATCAGCATACTCTGGTGCACGTCATCAATACGAGACAGTTGTGGCTTCATACGTATCACGTTTCGAACAAATGTCAGAGCTTATCGACGAACTTTGCCTCTGTTTTGTGATCCTTTGATCTTTGTCGACGGCTGACATCTAAGACATGATACTTGACTACGGGTATGAAAGTTGCGCATCCTGCCAGAAGTACTGTGGTATGGAATGATACCTGCGTCCAGTGGTCATCACTGTTGGTGGTCCTAGGCCAGACGGGTAGCTCCTATTCTGCAAGAAGCAGGATCCACTCTAAATCAGCCTGGGCGCTTCAGCAAGGCACACAAGCAACTCAGCCTTCTTTTTACCATGACGGACCTTGAAGAAACGAAAAGAGTGCTGATTCTATAGGTAGTCTACACTGACACAGAGGCCCAAAAAACTTCACCCGTCGGTGTTGTTCTCATTCTTGACAGATGAGTAACTAAACATGGCCACGGGCGTGTCTGAGAACAGCTCCATCTACTCTTGTCTGCCGGGAGATACTTCTTTCCGCCTATTACACCTACCGTTAGGCCAAAATGAAAGCATTATTAGGTGCTCGTTGCTGACTATTGACGCCTTGAATACTGCTCCACCATACGATGCATTGTCCTATACCTGGGATGATCCCTTCACTGACTTCTCGGATTCGGACCTTAGAAACCCTGTCTCTGCCTGCTCGGATAGTTCGAGCAACCTTTTCATGATGGTTGAAGTAGAGGCCAGAAGCAGCGGTTGCGGGGAAAGAGCAACAATGATCTGCAATGGCAGAGAGATTTCAATCACTGCAAATCTGCGCAACGCTTTATAAATGCTTCTTGAGAGGCACGATTCAAATTCAACTGACAATACATCGAATGGATTCCGACTTGTCTGGATCGACCAACTGTGTATCGACCAAACCAACAACAAGGAGAAGTCATTCCAGGTCGCTATGATGAGTGAGATCTTCTCCAAAGCTCGAACGGTATTTGCATGGACCGGAGTAGGTGATGAGACTACGGCAGATGCGTTGACAGCCCTGGATCGATTTTTCAGTGTTCCGATCGATCTCTACCAACCCGTGGAATTGGGAAGTTTCACCACCCCAAAGGCTTTCGAATCTAAACTTAGGAGTGCGTCTCTTACTGTTTCTCACTGGCTAGGCTTGATCACATTTTTATACAACAGTTACTTTAAGAGGACATGGATCATCCAAGAAGTGTGTCTGAACAGCAATGTGGTATTCGTAGTAGGTAAAGACATGGTTCCCTGGGCCAAATTCTCCTCCGCATTGTCTTTCCTTGTGATTTCAAGATGGCTGCATCACTTTCATACAGAAGTTGTCTATACGTGGCTCACTGAACACACGATACCAAAACGATATCGAAATATCCTGAGCATGGTCACAGCCTGTGAAAACAGTGCGTTGTCTCTCTACATGACAAAGAGGAGGATGCTCGCAATTGACCGTCCAGATCCGCTGATGAGGCTACTGAACACCCACCGCCTCTGTAAGGCCACAAATCCTGCAGACAAGGTCTATGCGCTACTAGGAGTGTCTGCGAAGGATTGCGAGCCATTCACAACTTATCCAGAACTCTCAATCGCGGACTATGACATGCCTGTAAAGGCGATTTATACACGGACCACTCGAGGCCTTATGCAGTCGCACGAGGACCTTGGGCTTCTTGCACATATCGAAGCACGTCCTCTCTACACAAAGATAGAAGGTCTACCGTCTTGGGTCCCAGATTTCAGTACGCCTCTCTCGCCAGCTCCCATGTCGTTCCGCACACCGTGTTGGGATGTTGGGAATTGTGTAACCTGGAAACGATGCTCGGGCGAACTCAGTGATAGTCTATTGGAGGTACGAGGCTTTTGTATTGGCAGTGTCATTCAGACGAGTCTTTCTGTGGTCAATGTACAAAATACTTCTCCATCTCAGAGCAATCTCATCAAGGATTCGGAAGCGAATTGGACTAGTCTCTGTGATGTGGCACATGGATTGACTCCTTACTATCCTATAATGTCAGATTCGTGAGTGGCATCCTCCAGAAGTACCGTTGCAACCGGACAACTCTGAGCATGCTATGAACGACGCACTAATTATTCTTAGACAAACTCCACAAACCCGGGTTGAGGTCCTGTGGCGGACACTTATCATGGACACGTTTATGGATGAATCACCCGCCCCTGCAGCATGTGGTGTATATTTCCTAAGTACGATCATCACGCTGTACAAGGCAGCGTTCGATGCCGGCCTCAGACGCTGGATCACATTGTGTGAAAATGAACCAGCACGGTCCTTGTACAATGGCGAGGCCCTCGCTCGCTGCGCGGAAACCCTCCTGACTCGTATGATTGATCCTCAAATCACACGTCTGGCAGAATTTAGTCGTCCATTGAAGATGTACAATCTCAGGACTACTCTCTGCCAGGACCATCGAAAATTATTTCGAACCAACAACGACTTGTTGGGTTGGGGGCCTGATGCATTGAGAGAGATTGATGAGATATGGATTCTGGGAGGAGCAAAGGTGCCTTTCGCGTTGAGAAGAATCGCCGGCAAAACAGGACACTATCAGCTCCTCGGGGAGTGTTATGTTCATGGTATAATGTTTGGAAATGGCATGCAACATTTCGATACGACGCCACGCGATATTGTACTTGAATGATGGTTTCTCTTATGTACGTACGTACGTACGTACGTATTCGTCTAAGGAAAAGCCATCGGAAGTGGTCCCGAACGGATGAAATTAGAATTATGTGTAACCGTACGTACGTAGTATCAGAGAACCGAGTCGCAAATGCCACACATACACACTCGTATCCATCTTTTGAACCACACAAGAAATGTTTCGGGAAAGTTAAGCTGTCCAAAACGGAGAAATCCGCTACTCTCTAATCTACCCAAGGGCATGTACGCCCCTAGGTTCCTTCCCTCTCCTTCCCTCTCCGTACGTACTATATATACGTAGTCTGCTACAGCAAGTTCAACGTCCAGTTCGAAGACACAATCTTCCAATCACACACTTATACCCATCCTCGAAACAACTAACATCAAGCACAACACAACAAATGTGAACATATGAAAGGCAAAAGAAGAGTGACCTTACCCTCCCACCGAAGTGGAAGTCAAGGTCTGGTTGCGAAACCCAAATTCGTGTTTAAGTGTAGCGACTCTTCTGGACGAAATGTTTTGACAGTTGACATATCTACGTACTTGCATTCCGGACCGAACAGTCATGCTCTACGGACTAGGCTCCAGCTCGTTTACTACCCGAGACATGCAGCAGCAGTAATCACATTGGCTATGAGTAAGTAGACGACAGCGACAGGTTCGGCCTAGGCTGACACGAGGCTGACACTGAACACCAACGAAGTTCAAGCCTGCAATAACCGACCACACATCCACACAGGGCGAAAAATTGGTGTTCGAGTAAGAACTTCGAGCGGTTCGAACTCATTCCTTGTCGTTGACCTGTCTGGTGGGCAACATGCATGAAGTAACAAAAAAGTACTTAGTAGAACCAGCAAACCTCCAAAGTTACACATCGGATTAGCAAAAGAGCAGCGTCTACCGCTCGGTTAAGATACGATAGACAGTTTGGTCTTATAGTTTGTTGCGACTGCTCTGAACACAATATCTCATCGATTACACTACGTATGTGTTGTTGTATGCACGCACTTGATGGCTGTATACGTAGGAAGCACTATCGCTGCATATATATAGCCACTAAAGTACCACAGCCAGTTCTGGCAATACACTCAATCGGGCTTAGCACATACACGACTCCTTCCCATCGCGCGTTAATGCGCCAACATCATACGGCAACGAGGGGTTGCACATACTTGACATACGTACGTAGTCTTGAAGCTGAGACAAAGTCAAGCATTAAATTGCACAGTTGTGCAGAGCCAATCCCAAAGTCATGCAACAACACTGTACGTACTCACCATATGCTCACCATATGGCTGGCTGAGCGCTTCCGCTTAACGCAGGCAAGCGAGACTCGATCGTATTGTTCGTTAGCAACTACGATAGGCAGACGAAAAAACGAAAGGCTCTACTCTGTTAGACGTTGCTGCGCAGTAGAAAACACTGCGTACGTACGTACATTCCCAACTTCCCATTCTCAACCATGTCTTTGCTTTCAAGTTTCCCAATATTTAGTGCGATCAACACTGCGTACATGTACGTATACAACACCTATTCTGTGTACCGTCTCTCGTTTAGACCGGCTATATCTACGTACATAAGCAGGACAATGACTGCTTACTTAGGCTAGGCAGAAATAATGAAGGTCATTAATAGGTACCAAGCAGCAAGCAAGCAAGCTAATCCACATACCCACACAAACGACAAATCAATCTGCAACCCAAAAGCAGAGCGGATCGAACTCGTTCTCTTCAAGTCGTTGACGTGATCAAGATGTACAGTACATGGAACATGGACCGCAAAAAAAGAGTCAAAGAAATTTCACAAAGCATCGATCGAATAGAGCACTGATACAACCTACTGCACCCTCTTTGCCCGAATATACGTACCAATCCCCAAAAATGTACACAGGTACACATGTACCTTGGTACGTAGCAAAAAAGACAAAAGAGCAGCAGCCTACCGCTGAGTTACCTCAGCAATAGACTAATAATCTTCGTTAACAATGGAGTTTATTGGTTTGTAGCGACTGCTCTAGACACAAAAACTCCTTAATCTCACCATATATCTACCTACATCCGCAGTCAGCATGACTCACACAAAAATCACCAGCAAACTAGCAGCACTTACGTACATGAAACACATGTACTGTACAGTACGTACAACACATGGCAAAAACAAACAAAAGAGCAGCAGCCTACCACTAGGTTGTCCTAGCGGTGGACTGAAATTCGGTTTAGAATGCGAGTTTGTTTGATGTACCTGCTAATCTGTCATAGGAGGTTCTTCCAACATGAGTCACATGAAGATCACCAGCAAACCAGCAGAATAAAATGCTTACTCAGCACAACCTATACTACCTTATCCATTTATTCGGATTTATCCACCACCCAAAGTACTGTGCAGCACAGCAGAGCAAAACCGAACAAAAGACCAGCAGCTTATCGTTAGGTTACCCTAACAGAAGACTATAATTGCGAATCAAAATTGTGGCTATTGTTTGTAGCGACTGCTCTGAACGGAAACGTTCGCGAGTTACAGTATCTACCCAGAACAGGCATAGACAGGTGAATAGGCCTGATCGTTCCTTCCTTCCCCTGGGGGACCTGGAGAGTGCTATTCTCCGATTAGCTCATTGTACCCGCGCTCCGTGCTTTCGGGAAGCCTCGTGCACTTATCGGGCTAGGCTGCAGCACAGACACTGCCTACAAGAAAACCAGCAACCCCGAATAAGCAAGCTCGAGAAGCGATGGTGTCAACGACAGAACAGAACATATCGCACTATCATGGTCGAGGAGAGAACGAATCCTTAGCCAACGGTGAGTGAAGAATGATACGCGAAACAGGAAGCAACGAAACTCGAAATTACGTAGATATCCGTCGTCTCGATACTCTTTCGCCAACATCCTTGATCATGGTTGTAAGTGTTCGAAGCTTCCGTTCATGTTCAACATGTATGGAAGTTCATCATCCACTGCTTAAGGGATTGTTACAGTAGGCGGGCTACTGGTACATACGTACCGAAGCGCGACTGACGGAGTGTCAGGACAGCGAGCTTCACGTGTGGTCTCGAGGACCTTCATGCCGTATTGGAACGACCGGAGAGGCCATTGCTCCTTAGGACAAAACGACTGTCAATCAACGTAATAGCTATGATTCAGTACGTAGCTGCGATCTCTACGATATGCGATGGTTCACTGCAGAAGACTGAGGCTTGAAATTTGCGTGTTTTCGTTGCAATGCTCCTCCTCTCGTTACGCGCTATTTACATGCGTACGTGGTAGCTAATACGTGCGTACAGTGAGTAGTGGTGGAATAACACATGAACAGTGCTGTAGCACTACGTGGGCTCGTTAGAAGTAAACCCTGCGTACGTACATACAATAACAATAACAACGACTACGTACGTATGCACTTATAGCACTGACTTACGCCGCAGCCCGAATCAAAGAATGTAAAGCACTAGAAACAAAGCTTCGTGACATTTTTCCTTCCTGCGTATAAGCGCTGTCTCGATTTTGTTGGAATCCATCGAAGTTCACCAGCCGAAGCATAACTACGTAGGAGTCGCTTTTGTATAGGAAGAACGAAGTTCGTTGGGTGGTTGCGGATAAGTACGTAGTAGTACGTAGGTATAAGTACCAATTGTTCGTAGACTAAACGCAATTGAAGTACGTATTTAGTAGGTACATGGGGTATAAAATATGCATCTCCCTGCACGCTGTATACGTACTATACGCACGTATATCTCCTCGAGAATCGTTCCCCTCCATGCATTCACACGTCCATCCATCTGGCCAACCATACAGATACTATGATGCATCAAACGCCCATCCTTGTCAAATCAATTCTAGTCTTCCACGACACTCCCTCAATAAGGGTCCATTCATGTAGAAACGCCAACGCGAAATTCGTCGCTTCAAATACATTGGTCGTGATATCCATCGGCAGATAGAATCCCAGTGCCTTGCCACAGTCCTTCACAGTGATTTTGTCTGGGTTGCGTTTGCTCGTGTCTTTCGTGCGCATACCCCAGGTCTTCGGGTACTGGTCTTCGATCACGTCTAGGCCTAGCATTCGTGAACCATCAAGCCACGCGGTGCGCACGTCTTTGGAGTTTTGCACGATCTCATCGCGGAGACGAAGGAAGGATTTCTTGGCTTCGGTAGGATCTTCGCTTGTTTTGGTGTTGCCGTCACTGCCGGGTGTGGGCGCGGAGCCAATACTATTATGGTCGTCAACGGGTAAGGTCTCTTTGGAGAGGCGACGTATGTGTTCGTGGTGGAGATGTTGTCGAACCACAGCTCCGAGCTGGATTACTAGGCCGTGTAGATGCTTGTAAGGTTTGGACTGCTGCCGGACCATAGATTGATATGGCAGGATGGAGGTCCAACTGGGATCGGTATTTGGTCTGAGCTGAGCTTGTGCGCCAGCATTAAGCATAAAGCAGAGCAATGCTTCAATCAACAAAATAACACCCTTCTCTTGCTCTTTGCCTTTTCCTTCATTAGCCAACCGTGTACCTTCCTTCTTCAATGCCCTGCCAGTCTGAAAGATATTCGCTTGAATGTCAGCCCAAGTTACAAGTTCCTCACCTTTAGCAGAAGTTGAATTCGGTGCAGGAGACGTCTTTGGTTGAGGTAAGTGGCTGACAGGTAATGGTGTCGATGTTCGAATGGTATCCTGAGACGGTGTTTGTGCTTCGAAAGTGTCAGACGACGCAACTCTTTGCATAGCAATCGATCTGGGCTCCTTCAACATGTCCTTCTTAGGTGTCGAGAATGTCGATTTGAGCTTTGGCAACTTGCCTCCTGCATCTGGTTTGGGTGTCGAAGGCCGATCTAGCTTGGCTGGTGCTTCTACTAGTGATACAGTTGGCTTTGGCTTCTTCAAAGGTGGTTCCGGAGAAGGCTCAGCTAGACGCTTCCTCTCCAATTTGATAGGTGCATCAGTCTTTACTTCAGCTTTGACAGGCGTCTTCGTTGCGGTCGAAGGTCCTCTCTCGTCTATCGGAGCTGATACTTTCTTCTGCCGCGACAATTTGAGTAACATCTCCACTCGTTTCCTATTTTTCTTGCCGTAGCGCAACACAATGATATGACGTTGCCTTGGTTTGGGACTAGCAGTACGTCCATTGTGTAACGGCGTTCCAACTCTACTGACAATAGCCGAAAGGGGCTTGATAACCGGAGACGAAACTTTGATTGCTGGTGTTGTGCCTTTGCCGGAGATCTGACTATCTGACCGTACTCGGCCAGGTGAGGTAGCTCTTGCAGGTTCAGTGCCCTTCTTCTCATGAACACGTGCAGGTGAGCCAAGGCTAGCTTTGAGAATAGCTTTCACATCATCACCACGATGGGGCGCGGCGGATAACATCTTCTCGAGACCAGGTGGCAGCTCCGGTGTGAGCAGATTGGGGAGACCTCTGCGTTTCTTCTTCATTGGAACCGGTTCTGGATTAGGCATATCTGGAGACAGCAAGGTAGGAAGTGTCCGCTTCTCTTGTAACGCTTCCTTCTTCCTTATATCGTTGGCAGGAATGGCAAGGTTGGCAGGTTTTGGTGTGTGCTTGTCCTCATCTGTCGACAACCGTCTCTTCTTCGCAGGTCTTTGAGATTCTGGATCGTGCTGGGTCGTAGTTCCTTGTGACGGCTTTAGCGCTTGCTTGACTTCTGCTGCAGCAGGTTTCTTGACTGGGCTGCGTGGTTCATCTTTCACTTCCACTTTCGGTCTGACATTCACTTCTTCTTGCTTTGCATCTATCTCCTCTTTGTGACTCTTGATTGCTTGTCGTCTAATGTCATCTGTAGGTTTTCTTTCGGGGGTATTGACCGCACTCTTGTCCTTTGTTTTGTAGTCCTTCAGGCTTATCTTCTTCTTTGGAGCGTTCTCGCTTGGTGTTTGGGGTCTGCTGGGAAACTCGGAACGTGGAGATTGCACGTAAGCTTGTAAACGTCCATCATCATCTATGCGGCTACCATCCACTCTCAGAAGTGCCTCGTCATCATCTTGATGGAGAAGCAGGCTCATGTACTGGAGCGGCTCTTCCCTTCTGGAAAATGGACTGTTAAGATGCCAGCGACCAGGGTCATTGTGGTGTCTTCGGTAAGGGAAGTCTGAAGGGATTGTGACAAGGTATGGTTGCTTAGGCAGTATCTTGTCACTGGCTTCGGCTATTCGGTCATCGAATTTCGAAAAAGGTTCTCGAGACCGGCGGGTAGGAGGTTGTTGGGGG
>Ga0181464_1001690_pt1 | contig 11067 bp, 6 predicted proteins | sample InSIn2gowninarea_FD_119074 | JGI IMG/M metagenome (GOLD analysis project Ga0181464, IMG submission 119074) | Clean room microbial communities from NASA Spacecraft Assembly Facility at Jet Propulsion Laboratory, Pasadena, California, USA -... ...
AAGCCCATATTAATAATTGTAAGTGGTTAACCCGCAATTAATGACAGGACCACAGTTAGTTGCAAATGGGCCGTAGCCGTAGTATTAGATAGATGGTATTAATAAAACCCACGGTACGGATTCGTGGTATTGCATGTATGAGTCATATATAAAGGATAGAGACTCCCTGCGAGGAGCATCGTGTCTTATTTTGTAATCGAGCTCTGCTCTATTGGAGGTTGCCCCCTCGAAGAGGCAAGTGAACATTACTCTCTGAATAATAAAATCATTGATATTCTGTGTTCTGGGTATCTTTTCTTCGCATATTTTGTATTTGGGTATCATTTCGCAGGTTAAGAGCATAACAAGTGGTATCAGAGCACTTTCCAGGGCTGGTGGAATCTCCAATTCTTAGCAAAAATTTTTTTGGCTAGAGACGTGTTCCGACGTCTTTAAACCATGGGATCTGTCGTTGAGCGCATAAACCTGCGGATTTGGGGAGGCATGCATGCAGGAAATACAAGAGGTGGTCACATCTGTTGGACTCCCTTGTAACCCCTGTGGGTACCCCTTCGAGTAGTAGTGCATTAGACAGAACCGCGCACGGACTGTCTTCCACGTACCCTCTGGGTATATCGGAAGCCCCCTAAGCTCCCTTGAAACCTCGCCATAGATAAACCATCGGCCGTCTTGTGGCTACAATACACCTAGAACATCACTCGGAGAGATTACTCTCCCGTACGATAGGGTAGTCGGGTTGTACAGCTAAGGGTACAGTCGATCCTCCTTAGTTAGAGCCCTGAAACATTGGGTCGAGTACTACTGCCAGACCCTTATGTATATTGCGATCTGTAGCACCTGACACTCCTCAAGACCATAGTTCCCTTTTCTATTGGGGATCACTCATCATCTATTCCCAATCCGCTTGTGCAAAGAGGTGCAGCATCAGCAGACATCAGTCCCGCAGATCCATCAGATCCGCAGCAGCAGTTTTTCCCGCCATTCAGATCTCTCGGATCCACCAGATCGGAGTTGTTGTGAAGGGTTCCTATACCGGGGTATACTTTTCGCAGGACTTTTGGCCGCATTGACATTCTGAGGATTTGGCGACTGCAGTATGGATCAAGAAGGAGTAAAACTCCATTAGGAGTTTTCAGGAAAAAAAAAAAAAAAGTCTGAGACCTTCCGGGGCGCTTATTGGTGATCTAGCCCATCTGAATCAGGACGACGAGCTGAGCACAGTGGTACCATTCAATTTATTAGTGAAAATTTTTTATGCGGTCCCAATTTTTCATCAGGTTGGTGTATGGTAGAAGCTAGAGCTCAAGCGATGGCCAACGAAAGGATGGACAAACTTGAAGAATTCGTGAACTCCCTCCACACTCAACTTACCGGACTATCTCTCCAGGTAGAGAAATTAGTCCCGAAGGGCAAGGAGCAAGCCCACGAGGAGGTGTATAATGGCAATGAATACAATGAGGGTGAGTCTAGCCACTCTCCTCACGTCTGGCACACCCACCCACCACCCAGTCAGCGACCTCCCAAGTTGGATATGCATAAATTTGACGGTTCTCACCCGTCTGCATGGATAGCACAAATGCAGTAGTATTTCAAACTGAATCATATATTCGATGATGCGACTCAACTTATGTTGGGGAGCATGTACTTGGATAGTGAATGGTGGCAATGGTGGGAATGGCATCAACGTTGCAATGGACCTTTTAAGACTTGGGCCCAATTTACCAAAGCTCTTCGAGAACGCTTTGAACAGGAGGACTCTTTTTTGGGTCGTCTTACTAAGCTCCGACAGACTGGTACAGTGGATGAATATATTACAGCTTTTGAAGCCTTAGCCTTCCGCATTTGGGGTCTCACAGATGCATTCTACACAGAATGTTTTATCAGCGGTCTTAAAGAAGCCATCAAAGCTCAAGTCCTACTGCACCACCCTCCCACATGGACGGAGGCTTGCAAAGTAGCTCGTAGCGTGGAACGTGCATTAGCAGCCCAACACAGTTGCCCAAATTTTCCAGCTAAAGGTTGTCCCCCACAGGCTCACAATACGACTCAAACAGTTAAGGTCCAAAAGGTGTCACCTGCGGAAATGGCCGAAAGAAGGAAGCAAGGCCTATGTTACTACTGTGATGGAAAATACTCCCCAGGTCATAAACGCAAGGAGCCCAAATTTTTTCAAATAGATGCCACTGACTACAACTCAACAGAGGAAGATCCACCAATTGAGGAAGAGGAGGCATTAGAAGAAGACAACCAAAAGGAGAATGTCTCTGATGAACCAGTTATTTTGCTGCATGCGTTGGCAGGGATTTCTTCCCCTCAAACTCTCAAAATCTGGGGTTTTCTTAAACATCGCCCAGTAGTAGTCTTGATTGATAGTGGAAGTACCCATAATTTCATCCATCAAAAAGTCGCAGAATTAGTGCATTGTTTTGTATGAGCACTTTCTAACATCCAAGTCCAAATTACGGATGGGGGCACAATGAAATGTGAAATCCGCTGTGAAAATGTCAAACTTCAAATGGGGGATTATCACTTGAAAACCCACATGTTTTCCATACACATGGGGGGATGTGACATTGTCCTCGGCGCTGAATGGCTCCACACTCTTGGGCCAATCACAATGGATTTCCAGGAGTTATATATGAGTTTTAACCAGAACAACTACACACATACCCTCCGTGGACTCCAGGCGGGAGCCCCCTCTATCATCAGCTCGCATCGGATGGAAAAGTTGTTAAAAAAGGGAAATCATGGAGTGGTAGCTCAATTTAATGCCATCCAGGTCGTCGAAACCCAGTCTTTGCCAATTCATCCCGAGATGCAACAGATTTTAAATACCCATCTGCCAGTCTTTGACAAGCCTCATGAGCTTCCACCCTCGCGAGGGGAACATGATTATAGCATCACATTGGTTCCAGGTGCCCAACCCCCAAATGTGCGGCCATACAGATATCCGTTCACCCAAAAGAATGAAATAGAAAAAATAATCAAGGAACTTTTGGAAGCAGGTGTCATTCGTCCCAGCATTAGTCCTTATTCATCCCCAGTGGTCATGGTGCTCAAGAAAGATGGGGAGTGGCAGATGTGTCCCGAATTCAGGGCCCTCAATAAGTTGACAATCAAAGATAAATTTCCCATTCCGGTGGTTGACGATTTGCTGGACGAACTCAATGGGGCTCAATTCTTCACTAAGTTGGATCTTTGCTTAGGCTACCACCAAATTCGCATGAATAAAGTCGACATTCCGAAGACTGCTTTCAGAACTCATGAAGGCCATTATGAGTTCTTGGTCATGCCATTTGGTCTTTGCAATGCCCCCTCTACTTTTCAGAGCCTTATGAACCACATTCTCAAACCATATCTCACGAAATTTGTCCTTGTCTTCTTTGATGACATCCTCATCTATAGTGACACTTGGGCTGCACATCTTCAGCATGTAGATCTACTCTTGCAACTGCTCCGCAAGCATAAATTATTTGTCAATATGTCCAAGTGTTCGTTTGGCATGGAAGAAGTTGAGTATTTGGGCCACATTGTGGGGCATGAAGGTGTCAAGGTGGACCCCAAAAAGATCCACGCAATGCAAGAATGGCCTCAACCTAAGACCTTGAAGAGCTTAAGAGGATTTTTGGGTCTCACAGGCTATTATCATAAATTTGTCCGCAACTATGGTCGCATAGCAAAGCCCCTCACTCAACTCCTAAAGAAAAATTCATTCTTCTGGAATGAGGAAGCACAACAGGCATTTACAGCTCTCAAAAATGCCATGTGTTCCACTCCAGTCTTAGCACTACCTGACTTCACCAAATCCTTTGTCATTGAATGTGATGCTTCGGGGACCGGTATCGGGGCAGTCTTAATGCAGGAAGGGCGACCTTTGGCCTTCACAAGCCAACAACTCAGTGGGAGGAATCTGGGCCAATCTACCTATGAAAAAGAAATGATGGCCATCTTACATGCAGTCGAGACCTGGCGACCTTACTTATTGGGGCGACGTTTCCAAATCCGCACAGATCATCATAGTCTTAAATATTTTTTGGAGCAACGCCTATCCTCCCCACAACAAAATAAATGGCTCGCCAAAATGCTGGGATATGATTATGAGATCATTTACAAGAAAGGGAAAGACAATAGTGTAGCAGATGCATTATCTCGCCAATTTGAGGAAGAAAGCACTCTGCTAGCAATTTCCCTTCCCATTCCAGAATGGATTGAAGAGGCTCGCAGGGAATGGTTTTCACACCCCGGGTTATCCCAACTCATTTCTCAATTGCAGGTAGATCCAAATTCCACCAAGGGCTACTCATGGCAGGATGATATTCTTCGCTACAGGGACAGAGCTGTAATATCACCAACATCCACCCTCAAAAGTCGCATTTTGGCAAAATTACACTCATCTCCCATTGCAGGACATTCAGGCTTTCAGAAGACATATGCTCACACCAGAAGATCATTTTTTTGGACAGGCATGAAAAAGGAAATCCTTACTTTCGTAGCAGAATGCAATGGCTGTCAACGCCACAAAGGGGAAACCGTTAACACACCTGGCACATTACAACCATTGCCCGTTCCGACCTCAATTTGGACGGAGGTTTCTATAGATTTCATTACAGGTCTTCCAAAGTCAGGGAACAAGTCAGTCATCATGGTGGTTGTGGACCGACTGTCTAAGTATGCTCATTTCTGCGCCCTACCCCACCCATTTACCCCAACTTTGGTCGCTCAATCTTTCATGGATCAGATTTTCAAATTGCATGGCATGCCCACTTCTATTGTGTCCGATCGCGACCCGATCTTCACCAGTATTTTTTGGCAAGAACTCTTCAGGCTACAAGGCACTCAACTAAAACTCAGTACTTCCTATCATCCGCAAACAGATGGTCAAACCAAAGCAGTCAACAAATGTCTAGAAACCTACCTTAGATGTTTCACTTCAGAAAAGCAACACCTTTGGGTTCAGTGGTTACCTCTGGCTGAATGGTGGTATAACACCAACTATCATGCCACCACCAAAATGACTCCCTATGAAGCAGTCTATGGTCAACTTTTGCCTTCCCCTACTTCTTATCTCAAGGGGTGCTCCAAAGTACAAGCAGTGGATCAACTACTACAACACCGCACAACCATGCTCGCCCATCTTAGAGAGAATCTTCATCAAGCTTAGAACCGCATGAAGCAACAGGTCGACCAGCATCGCTTAGAGCGACAATTTCACGAAGGGGATCAGGTCTTTTTGAGATTGCAACCATATAAGCAAACATCACTCAAAGACAAGGGTTGCCAGAAGCTATCTCCCAAATTCTATGGACCATACCAAGTACTTCAGCGCATTGGAGAAGTGGCTTACAAGTTGGCTTTGCCACCTACTGCAAAAATCCATCCAGTTTTCCATGTATCATGCCTCAAGAAAGTGATTGGGAACAATTGCCGAGTTCAAACCAGTCTTCCCAAATTGGATGAAGAAGGGTCAATCTGGCTTCAACCCGAACAGGTCCTGGACACACGAGACAAGCACCTGCATGGCCGCATGATTAAGGAAGTCCTCGTCAAATGGAAAGACACCTCTCCGGAAGATGCAACTTGGGAACCAACCACTATTCTTCAGCAGTTTCCGCAGCTTCAACCTTGAGGACAAGGCTAGTCTTAAGGGGGAGGGCATGTTAGGGTCCCACCCTAACCACCTTATTTATGTCATGGGATCACGTCATAGTCAAGATTCAATAAAGCCCATATTAATAATTGTAAGTGGTTAACCCGCAATTAATGACGGGACCACAGTTAGTTGCAAATGGGCCGTAGCCGTAGTATTAGATAGATGGTATTAATAAAACCCATGGTATGGATTCATGGTATTGCATGTATGAGTCATATATAAAGGATAGAGACTTACTGCGAGGAGCATCGTGTCTTATTTTGTAATCGAGCTCTGCTCTATTGGAGGTTGCCCCCTCGAAGAGGCAGGTGAACATTACTCTTTGAATAATAAAATCATTGCTATTCTGTGTTCTGGGTATCTTTTCTTCGCATATTCTGTATTTGGGTATCATTTTGCAGGTTAAGAGCATAACACTATTGGCCGAATCTTTGACAGGGTGTCGGGAAGTACATCAGATCATGCATTTCCTACATCATTTCCAAACCAACCATCAAGAAGCAAGGCCTCTATACACCACTTCCTACCCCTAGTTGACCTTAGGAATCCATCTCCATGGATTACATGTCAGGAATTCCTTCCACTAAGCATGGAAATCACTGTGTTTTTGTGCTCATTGACAAATTGTCCAAGATGGCCATTATGGTGCCCTGCAAGAAGAATATCACAGCAAAAGCCATTGCTAAACTCTTCTTTGAATGAGTGTGGGTACACTTTGGGATCCCACAGTCTATGATCTCATATCGAGACAGTAGCTTCCTTAGTACATTTTGGTCCAATCCTTGGTCGATGTTGAACACGAAACTCACTAAATCCACAGCCTTCCATCCTCAAACTGATGGCCAGACAGAGGTTGTTAACAAGATTATTGTTCACATTCTGTGCATGTACAACTAAAAGCATCCACACACATGAGACGGGAGCCTCCCCTATGTTTAACACAGCTAAAACCAGCCTCTCCACAGCTCAAATGGCCACAACCTTTTTCACATGGGCTTGGGATTCTAGCCACTATGTCCCATTGATGTGGCCATGGCATTTATAGCTACTCACGCATATTCAACTCATGTCCAGTATGAAACAGATAATGCAAACAACTTCTTTGAGCACATCTAACATATTCGCCAGTAGGTCAATGACATTCTAGAGAAATCAAATGCCAAGTATAAGCAACGACATGATCAACATCGGGTGCTACACAAGTTTCAGGTGGGTGACAAAGTCTGGTTGCATTTTCAAAAGGAACACCTTATCAGATCCTATCGGAAACTCACACCACTTTGATATGGTCCTTACACCATTACTAAGGCTATGGGAGACAATACATTTGAGTTAAGCATTCCCCCATTCCTTGTCCTGCACCCAGTGTTCAATGTGGACGGCCTTTGGCCACACTTTCCATCGTTAACAGACACATCTGACATTACAAAATAGCTCACACCCACGGAGTTAAATCTAGATTGCATGGAACAAGCTACAACTAATCAGATCATGGACACACAGATCAAGCACACTCACGAGCAAAATATTCAACTGTATCGAGTTGTCAAAGTAGACCAACTCCTTCACCAGGGCAAGTGGCTCACTAGGGACCAAGTTTAATAGAAGTTTCCTCATCTCATGGAGGAACTCAACATAATGGGGACCATTTCTTCTTAAAGGGGGTGGAATGATCTAGGTGGATATTGCTGGCCACCTGCGAAGTCCACTTGGATGCCCACCATTGTTTCTTTCAACTTTTCAATTTCCTTAATTGTAGCACAATTTACTATTTTTAGCAGTTTTTCGGGTCCTCAACTTCCAGAGCAATTTTGGGGCTCGAAACGACGTTTTCTTTGGGAAAACTGGGAGCAACATGGGTCCACGTGTTGGAAATAATACTGAGAGGGGGGGTGAATCAGTATTATCAAGTCAAATATTCCTTTTTCAAATCCAGATGATATATGCTACTTCAGTTAATTAAAATTGTGTATATATGCAACTATGTAGAAGGAAACCCGCGTATACAATGCAAACTTATTATTCACTTTATCTTTCAGATGTTGATTATTAATCTGTGTATCAGAATAAAATAACCAGTAACCAGAAATAGTAAAACAGAGCAGAGGACAATCACACAAAAGAACACAAGATATAAGGTGGAAACCCAATGTGGGTGAAAACCACCTGCTGCAATTCGTCTCTATCTTCTTTTAATTAGAAACTTCCTTTTACAATGTACTGGTGCAGTCCTTTACCAGTACATAGGCTGCAACCTGTAGAGAGCTACAACCCTCTCTCGTTCTCCAGCTTCTCCTAGAAGGGAGCTACAACCCCCTTAGCTCTTATACTAGCCAAGATACTAGTACATAGGTGCTGGCCTACTGAAGGCTACAACCTTCTCTTTCTTCCAGGGACCATGTTTCATAAATTTTCAGACTGGATCCATGAACATCAATCAATCATTAAGTATATCTGCATCAAACAATCTCTTTTTCCCAATTAGCACTGAATCAAGTAAATACTTCTTTGACAGCTGTACCCAGAACACAGTAATAGTAACCACACACCAATTCTGAACCCAGAATATTGTAGCAATAAATAGAGGCAGCTAGATCATAATTTAAAGATATACGCTACTTCAACAACCTGAAACATGTGTGCAGATCTATAAAGGATAATTCATTCTTTCGAATATTCAGACACTAATTAACCCAGATTGTCAGATTTATAGATCAAGCATGTGCCTCATATAATAGATCAAAACCATACAAAGATACTATTATTCAAGCTTAAATATTATGACCCTTCAATAGAACTTATCCTTCTTTATGCACTAAGGTTCCTCCTTCATTCAAATCCAGATCTGCACCATAGCCCAATCACAAATATTTCAGATCTAGCACTTATTAGATATTCAATTCATTCGATGATACTTTGCCAGATGATCTCCTTCCTCTTTTATAGTCTTAGGCCTTCCACAATACCACGGTCCAAAACCAAAGGATCAAAAACTTTTGGACTAATACCATGAACCAACCATGAAAGTGCGTGAGATCAACACTTTTGGATGCAATACCACGGACCAAAACCATAGGATCAAAAACTGTCGAACTAATACCATGAACCAACCATGAAAGTGCGTGAGATCAACACTTTTGGATGCAATACCACGGACCAAAACCATAGGATCAAAAATTGTTGGACTAATACCATCAGCCAACCATGAAAGTGTGTGAACTTTTCTCTTCATGAAAGGAACTTTTCTCTGCATGAAAGTGCGTGAACTTTTCTCTACATGAAATAAACTTTTCTCTGCATAAAAGTGCGTGAACTTTTCTCTACATGAAATAAGCTTTTCTCTGCATAAAAGTGCGTGAAATTTTCTCTACATGAAATAAACGTTTCTCTGCATAAAAGTGTGTGAATTTTTCTCTACATGAAAGAAACTTTTAGCTTCATGAAATTGCGTGAACTTTGCTGCATATAATTTATCATCTGAGATGAGTGGGTTGCCATCAAGTACAACATATGTATCATAATGCCAACAATCTCCCCCTTTGGACTTGATGGCAACAACAACCAATCACTCTCCCCCTTTGACATGAAGGGCAAAGGGCAAACCAAGATAATCTCTTTCCTAGAGAAACATTCCACTGCCCATAATCCCCCTGAGTACCTACTGAAATCTCTGAAAGAGCTCCCCCTTTGTATATGCCAAGGTGTACCACTCTGTCCATGCTTCCTCTAAGTACATGCTGAAGTCTCTACTCTGCTGAAGTGTGCTGTTCATGCTCCCCCTGACTATAAGCAAGGTCTGCAAAAAGATGTTTTACAAGAAGAATATGACTCTATCATAAATGACCTTCCTATCACCAAGGACTCATACATACATCCATTTCCCAACCAAGTGGGGATACATCAAAAGTTTACACATGATAAAACAAGAACATTACATCTTCATCCCAGGCATAGTGGGGAAACAAAGATAGGCCGTTACATGACCTTGACACCATAAAAGAGATACATGACATAGAGACAAAATATCTAGAGCTAGACTTATGAAAGCCACCAATAACTGATAGCAGAAGCATCTGACAATCACCATTCAGATGAGCAACCCTGATTTCCTTCTATTCTCCCTCTGAATTTGTTCCACTTGAAACCAACAACAGCTATGAACTAGAACCAAAAGCTTCTAAGATAATGCCAACAATGCATCATTAGAAGTTTATCTACTCCCCTTGAACCTGTGCCAGATGGTCTCTGTCACACCCATATCAGACTATCTTCAACCAGAGCCTATCCCTACTGATATCCATCAATCCTCCACATACACAACTGTCTCTGCACAAATCGGCGTATGTACACGGATCCTCCTTAGGTAACTCGTGTACACCCATTTTTCTCTGAAACAAATAAGTTTTAACAGCAAGATGATGCATCAACTACTCCTAGATCATGTCTAGGGTATTCAAATGTCTCCCTGGGTAGTGGTTTGGTGAGTATATCAGCAACTTGTTCCTTAGAGGGAACATATTCCAACTTGACATTTTGTTCCAACACTTGTTCTTGGAGAAAGTGGCACTTGATTGGTATGTGCTTGGTCTTTGAATGCATGACTGGGTTCTTTGAAATGTTGATTGCACTTGTATTATCACATAAGATGGAGATAGGTGGTGTACAAGTGATTTGAAAATCCTGCAAGGTTTGCATCATCCAAAGGATTTGAGTGCAACAAGATGCAACAGCCACATATTCTGCTTCAGCTGTAGATAAAGCAATTGAACTATGTTTCTTATTGAACCAAGACACTAATCTGGAACCCATAAAGAATGCTCCACCACTTGTGCTCTTTCTGTCATCCACGCTTCCAGCCCAATCTACATCTGTATAAGCATGTAGAGTGAGATCTGTATCTCTAGGATACCATAAGCCATAGTTTTGAGTTCCTTTAAGATACTTGAAGATTCTCTTTACTACCTGAAGATGGGTTTCTTTAGGATTTTCCTGAAATATTCCAACTATTCCCACTGCATGCATGATGTCTGGTCGAGTACCTGTCAAATAAAGAAGATTTCCAATCATGGATCTATAGGTTGGTTGATGCATTGCTACAGATTCATCATTTGCACTAAGGCTGCATCTTGTAACCATATGGGTACACTCTGGTTTTGAATCTTCCATGCCATATTTCTTCAAGATCTGCTTGAGATACTTGGTTTGAGACAAAAGGATACCACCTTCATTTTGTTGGATTTGCAATCCAAGAAAATATGCCAGTTCTCCAAGCAAAGACATTTCAAATTCTTTCTGCATCACCAAGGCAAAGCTTTGACTCATAGCTTCTTCATTGCTGCCAAAGATAATATCATCTACATACACAACAAGTATTAGCAATTTGTCATTTTCAATTTTTATATAAAGATTGCTATCTG
>Ga0181464_1001693_pt1 | contig 11062 bp, 6 predicted proteins | sample InSIn2gowninarea_FD_119074 | JGI IMG/M metagenome (GOLD analysis project Ga0181464, IMG submission 119074) | Clean room microbial communities from NASA Spacecraft Assembly Facility at Jet Propulsion Laboratory, Pasadena, California, USA -... ...
GGCTCTCGTAAGTTCCATTGGGTCCTTGACTTCAGCAGTCTTCTCAATATCAACATCGTCTTCACTGCCTAGGTTGCTTCCTACTTCGGTCACAGTGGTTGCTGCGGCCTTTGCGAGGAACATCTTCACGGCCTGCTCAGCAGCGGCGGCATACTTGCACTTGGCTCTGATTCTTGCCCCGAACTTGTAGAAGAAGAAAGGTAGAGGCACGCAAGCAAGGGCGAGGAAGGCGGGGATGGACGAGGCCCAGTGGATTCCAAGTCGGTTGTACATGTATCGTGTGAAGAGAGGGAATGCGGCACCAAAGAGGGAACGGAGGACGGTGTTTGCGGCGAGAACGGATGCGGCGTAGATAACATATGCGTCGATGAGGTAGTTTGTCACGGACAAGAAGACAGTGGTAAGTCCGAAACCGAATGGTGCGCCGGCCATGATGGGTGAGATCCAGTGAACAGAAGGGCCGTTTGTCCAAGCGAACCAGAACATGCCGATGGGTAAAGCGACTGAACCGACCATGCCGATGACAAGACGTGATTCGGGAGGAGCGAGGCCACCATTCTTGGCTGCCGATGCCGTGTACCATCTGTGCGAGTAGAGGGAAAAGCCAATAGCAGCAAACATACCGACAGCGACTCCCAAGAAAGCCAGCCCACCCACACCCTCACTCCAGCCACGGTGGACCTGGAACACGATGGGGAATGCAGCAAAGAGCAAGTAAAGAGTTCTGCGAGAAGCGTTAGTCGAAGATCCTAAAATCAGGATAGAGACCAAAATACCCATAGACGATGGCGATATAGATGGATAAAAGCAGAACGATGGGCTCAGTGAAGAGCAAAATCCAAGGGCGGATGAGGACGGTTGAAACCATCTGCTTAGCCGATACGGGCCCCCTTTCGGCATCGAACTTAGTCTGATAAACCATACCGGTTCTCTTGGAAAGTTCTTCAGCACGACGTCTGAGCAAAACTGGCGCGTAGGTCTCGGGCACTATGAGCGAGCCAAGGATCCACAAGATACCAGCAAAAATGGCTAATAAGCCTTGTACCCAACGCCAGCCTTCGTTCTCACCCAAGAAGCCACCAACAAGGGGTCCAATGGCAGGACCGAGACAAGGGGCTAGACTGAAAATAGTGATAGCACGACCGCGCTCTTGAGCCGAGAAAATATCCGAGATAACACCTCCAGCATTTGTAAAGGGCGAAGAACCAAATGAGCCAGCGAAGAATCTCAGAACGAGGAGACTACCGATGTTGTTGACTCCAGCACAGCCAGCAAGGAAGGCGGTAAAGAGTGCGAATGTCAGGAAGAAGACTTTTTGACGACCGATGGTCTCGCTCAGGGGTGCCCATACGAGAGGGCCTAGAGCGAAACCAAGAACAAAGAGAGAGACGCCGGCGGTGATGATCTCTGTCGAAGCATGGAAACCGTATACCAATTCACGAATTGCCCCTGTAAGCAATCAGTATTGTATGGGACACAGCATATGCTGAGAAAGGACGAACCGCTGAAAGCACTGGAAGCAAAGGCAGTAGCGAAACATGACAATGCAACAATCGCAGTCACAATCCACTTGAAGGATGCGGACCAGTTCAGAGGGTTACCAGCATCTTCAGGTATCCATATCACCAGATAGGGGTCATCCGTTGTACCCGAACCCTCATAGGAATGTGCTAGAACCTCTGGACTGATTCGAGCTTGATCACGGACAAGACGAAAGAGGGAGAAGGTGTGAGGGTCGCTGAATTGCACCTTCTTGGAGTCGGAGGAGTCCATTCTGGAGAGTATGGAGATTGTAAAAGAAGGTAGAATAGGAAAAGGCCTGCCTACATGGTGTGGGTCTACTAGTGACTATATACAAGGTGGACAAGGCCTTCCATCGGGGGAAAGACAGAATTGGCCGCTAGAGTCATAAGATTTCTCGTCTACGCCTCGGTATGCGGTGGTCGGGGGTTATGAGGGGCCGTGTATCAACCAAAAAGTCGATGAGATATGTAAACTTGGTAGAAAGGCCGTGGAAGTTGAGGAAGATTAGGAAGTGTCAAGCGAGTAACGAGATGATGGACCTCGGCTGAAACGTGTTTGTGCCAAGCTGTCATTCGCATTGGGAAGGCTTTGCGAAGCTTTTACGAAATCACGGAATTTCCAGAAGGAAAGCCTGGCGGGTCGCGAGATAGGCGAAGCAGTTTGATCGTTTACCTTGGGTCAAAGCACATGATGGAAAAGGTGACATGGACAGATTTAGCGACATGACCACGATCGTGGAAGTTCGAATAAACGATGATGAAGATGAGGCTTGAGAGGGCTGAAGGAGGATGCTCCGTCATACCCCTGCGTGGTGAATAGAAACAAACAAGTCAAACAAGCATTTCACATGCAAATGCAACCTGGAAGCTTGTCGCCCAAGGACGAAAGCTTGACGCGCTGTCGCATTCATCAAGCACATTTCACATCGCAAACATGAGCGGCGCTCTGAGGGTCATTGACACGATACCGCGTGAAGACGAATACACCAGTCTCGAGGCGCATCAACAAGAAACGCCGGGCAGCTTCTATGACGCCAAACCCGTCTTGCATCATCGCGTAGAGAATGCCGTCCTGAAGGTGTCGGAACATGAATTGAACTCCAACACTGCTCTACAGGCATTGCGCACCTCTGCCGGCCCCGGTGCTGCTCCTCATGCTTCTCCCCATCCTCAGGCCAATGGCGACGATCAGGAACCCAGAGTCGAGGTCACTGTCCCACGCATCCAGATCTGGGTGACATCAGAGTAAGCTGCTCCTGTCTATCTTTTTTCTAATCACGTACTAATCGCCATCAGATTCTTTACTCTTTGGAGCACAAGTGCTGGTCACGGTATTCAAATCCCATACCGAACCATTTCTCTGCACGCTCGTCAACAGAACGCCCTCTACCTGCAACTATGCCTGAGCGACATTTCGCAGACCGCCGACGACGACCTCGAGACTGTCGAACTCCTGTTGACCCCTGAGCCTCAAGGCGATAGCGACCCCACTGATGCTGCTGAGAAACTCTTTACCGCCGTGTCAAATTGCGCCGACCTGCACCCCGATCCAGATGAGGACGATGATCAAGAAGAAGAGCAGGAACCTGAGCCAGGAACTGGTGGCTGGATCACTTCTGAGAACATCCAAGATTTCATGGACGAGAATGGCGAGTTCCGTATGCCCGAAGGTGGAATCCTTGGTGCTGGTGCTGGCACAGTGAGAACTGCCGATCAATTCGAAGATGCCGATGCTGGCGACGAGGTCGACGGCGAAGACGCCACAGATGCCACCAAATGGCGTAGAACGAGCTGAGCGCATTGAGAAAATCTTGCAGAACAGATTACATACACAGTGCCGCTACTCTTCCCACGCTGGCCAACCTGTTACACAACAAGAACACTGCAACGTCTGCAACATATTGTAGCATGCGCTCTCATGGAGCTGATACGATTGAATGGCATATCAAGCACACCGTCTCTGCGTGTGGTTTGAACGTCGTACACGATGCACGCCAAAATAAAAAAAAGTGCACCCACGCCTTTGACCACAGATCCCAAATCAAAATCACCCCTACAAATCCTGCTCTCTCTTCATTCGAGTATTCATTCGAACTTGATGATGATCAAATACGCTACCACTCGCACGATATTGCAGTGCAGCGAATGCAATTACAAGGCGATGACCGTTGCCATGGTGGCTCCAGATTGCATACTGTGCAATTAGGTTAGCACATACATACAGATCTCGATTTCGAGTATACTTCATGCCTCTCTTTCGTTACTTCATCCGACAGTGCATCTTCGTAAAGAGTCAAAGTCTTATGCTCAACAAGCCGAGATCATCAGGCCTCACGACAGGGTCACGCCCTCAACCATAAGCAATAGGCATCCCAAGGCACGAATTGGAGTCATTTCATGTTGGATGTACTACTGTAATTACCTATGCTAGTTGATTTTTTACAGCCTTGAATTGTTTCCAGATGTCTTGCCGTCCTTGCGTTCTCGTCTTGGTGGAGTTTTGTTAAAATTCTCATTCTCTCAAAATGTTACACGGTTTTGTGGAGACAACATCCAGGTCTCTGATCACATTCACTCACCACTGATTGTTTGTATGATATGAGAGCCGTGAGACGTCATCCAACACGAATGTACATCTACAATATATTTTCTACATCACACAGACATAATGTTGGCTTCCCAAATGCTTCGCCATGCCTATCTATTACAGTTCTTCCTTCCGAACACGATTTGCATGGTAATCAGTGTACAGATGAAGTATTGGTGTTATTCATCTCTAAGTGCTATGTAGTAATGCCGTTGGGAAACCTTTTGACACGGCACTTGTAGACAGTTAAACGGCTTTGATGTTAAAAGACGATTATTGCAGTTATTTTTTCCTCAAGCATCGGTACCGAGATCTGTCAGAAGATCATCGTGACAGGTGATCGGCGTGAGGCTTCACCGATCTCTCACAAAACCAAGGGGGAGGGAGCCATGTGTTTAGCAATGACACCGTGGCTGAATTGTGTTCAAAGCCCATGACAATTGTTGTTGTTTTGCTCGATCGTAGTGACAAAGTGACGGCAGTGCACCGTTTCATTAGATGCCTGGTTTCGAGGCATATCGGGGTTGGCTTGGATGGGAGTCTGGAGATGGTGCGTGGGGAGGTGCATATCCCTGTAGACTTGTGCTCGAGTCGAAGGCAGACAATGTGGAGCCATGACAGATACATACTCGCTAAAGGAACGTGGACTAAATTTTGCATACTCGTGTACCTAGGTGGTCGTGTCTAGAAAGCAAGCTGGAGGACAAAGCGGAGAGCCGTCCGGAGCTAGGCTTCATGAATCTATATGATTTGTGATATGTAATTTGGAAAGTCGCATTCTACAAGGGGATGAATGCCATTGACCGTGCATATGCCTCGTGGACAATTGCGCCCGTGTTCATAATTGATCGAAACGTTCGAAGGGCGGTGTAGGTGAGCGGAATCTTTAGGACAAAAATCTCCGACCAGGATTGCCTCGTGGTCGGACAACACAAATAACAACAATGGAGACCCTTGTTGCGTTCAACGATAATCAATGAAAGGAAAGCCAGGGGATTTATGGCCAGAGCCATAGGTCGGCTGCAAGCAGTGAGCGGACATGCATATATATGTGTCTGGAAGCGCCACAAGAAGATGGCGAGAACGTTCTGACACGGTCTGGACAAAGCACATCGACGATGAAAGACCATTGACTGTTTGTCGAGTTCTCAGCTGAGACGATGAGAACAGGCGTGGAAACAGAATAATGAGTCGAGAGATGGAGAATAATCAGAGCACGACAAATCAAAAGTACGAAGATGATAGGAAATTGTGAGGCAGTGATTGGGAGAGCGGTGGTTCGAGAGTGTGAATAATAAATGCACAAACGTTGCGTGCAGAACATGGACAAGCCGAGTGCTCCAGCCAGACGGAGAGTTTATGCCGAACCACAAAAGCTGGTCAGTAAAGATAGAGATATTGCAGCGCATCAAACAAGCACAGCGCAGAAAGATGTCAGAAAGATGTCCTGTAGCTGGCGATGCAGTCTTTTTGTTGTTGAATCGAATTTGGTAGTTTGACTGTATCTTGGGTCGACAAGGCGCACTTTTGGGACGCAAAATCGAGTTTGAGTTTGGACCGATGACGAGAGCCAAGCAGGCACTTGAGGGCTGGCGTTTCAAGCGTCTGCGGCTGCCACACGCCTTGGTCGAAGGTCTCATAGCACGAACGAGAGAACGAGGGCCTAGAGTCGCATCTCTCGATCCACTCGCAAATCCCACGCTCTCGACGACGACGAGCCCACGTCGAGCCGTCTCATTTTCCATCTCCGTCCTCCGTCCTCGGCCTCCACCTGTCTCTCCTGTTGTCGTTCCTGGCGAAGTTGCTGATGCGTCCTTTGCCGACGGACCCATCTGCGCGCTGCTTTGCTGAACAAGACCACGAGCCCCAAGGGGGATGACTGGCCTGCCTACAACACCCTCCGGCACCGCTATGCGTTCGAATATGCCGCCGCCGCCGTACAACGATGATGCCGACGACGACGATGACGCCACTCCGAGTGCGACGCCTGCAAACACCGTCGACGCCAATGCCGCTCCTGTCACTGCCGCCGCCAAGGTGCAGTCGCGCCCGGCACTGCGTCCCTCGCCGCCACTGAGCTCAAAAGCTCCCACCATAAACGAGCCATCTCAATCACCAGACACCAAAGCACCTTCGGTTAGTCCTGATGAAGCAGAAATTGCACGCTTGCGTGCTGCTGTCACTGCCAGGATGACATCTAATTTGCAGCGGGCAAAGGCCAATTTAGCTGCTCAGCAGCAGCAGCAACAGCAATTGTACCAACCTCAGCCCGATTCGCTTGCGCCTGTTGTCAGTCGTTCCAGCACTTCTGGCCAAGTGCCTCGTCGACCTTCTCCCATCAAGGAGGAACATGGCACTGTTTCTCCACTGACCGCCGCCTTTAGCAGCCCGTTGGCTACGACTCAGACTGCATCTACCGAGTCGACATCTTCATCCTCTCGTACCATCCGTGGAAGCGCCGCTGCTACCCCGGCTGCCATGCCCTTGCGCACCCCCTCGTATCCTTTCCCATACGTCCCTGGTACCCCACGCACATGGTCGTCTTCGTTCCACCAACCTTTCACAGCCCTGTCGCCAACCGTCTCAGCTGCACAATCTGGCGATAGCAGCACTCCCGGCGGTGCTCCAATGTCTGGCGCAACCACTCCTGCTGCTACTGGTGCCGCTTTTGCCCCCCAAGGCTTCGAGTTCGGCCCAAATCAGGACCCTCGCTTCCCTACCCCAAATGTCTATGATCTTGTCTTGCAGCTCAACTCAGAGCCTGGCTTAGAGGCTTGGTGGTCAACAGTGGCAAACATAATGAATGATGTCTACAAGGCGGATCGTGCGAGTCTTGCTCTGCCTGCTGATTCAAATGATATCGAGAATGTGCCATGGGGTCAGAAGACTACTTTCAATGCTGCTGGCCGCGAAGACGACTCAAACGGAAGCCAGGCCTCAAATCAGGCGCCGCCGCCCCCAATTGTGTCCTTGCCTCCACGTTCTACTCCAGATCCATCTCCTCTCAATCGCATTCGTCCAAACCTCGAATCTCGCCACTCTTACGCTGGACATACTTCTGCAGACACACCGCAACGTCCCGGTTCTACGCTGCGGCCAAATCTCCTGTCACGTACTCTCAGCCATGCTCCCAGTCTAACGAACCCCCCGATGCCATCTCCAGGTCTTGACCACCGCACTCACCACAACTACCGCAGTACCTCCATCAGCGAACCCGAATTCAGCAGTGTCGGTGGCTACAGTCAGCCCGCTCAATTGGCTGTCTACCCCATCCTCAAAGGCCTGGAGTCTGAGCTGGACGGACTCATTGATTCAAGCGGTATCAACAGAGTGTTGGAAAGGGGCAAGCTGATAACCTTAACCCGAGACTATTCGAACAACGGTCAAGACAGTCAAAGTTCTTCGAATAGCTCACAAGAGGAAAGCACTTCCTCCGGTCAACGATCGACAAAAGCGAGTGGCCAGCAGCCACCACCATCATCTTCGTTTCCACCTCAAAGCACTAGCAGGGCCCCTCAACATTTTGGCAATTTCCGTACACTTTTCTCACAGATGGACAACAACAAGCGACGTGGTTCAACATTCGAAGAATACGAGCAATACCCACCTTCGCCTTGGGCCCAATCACCGGCGCCTTCACCTGCTATGCAAGCTGACCCAGAGAGCAATCCCTTCTTCATCGCAGAGGAGAGCGTCGAAGATTCTTTCAACCCAACTGAGACTACTCATGACTATTCACATCTGGAACCCGTAGAGGCTATTGGTGTCGACCGTGCTCATACCGTCGTGCACATTCCTCTCATTCATCCAACCCTATCGCCAATAATGCACAACTATCAATCTCCCAATCCAGAAGCTCGCCCGGACAGTCGGGCACAGTCAGTGTCACAAGTATCATCCGGCGAGCGAAGAGCTCCAATTGCCATTCTTTCGATTCTCAGTCCTGCAGTGCCATACCCTCAGAACCTAGTACAATCGCTTAAACTCCTTGGGCCGCACCTTGCGACTTCTTATTACATGGCTCATCAATACACTAATGCACACAACCAAGCTATGGGTATCCGACACCGCAAGTCTATCTCGGGACACAATGTCGGCTTTGCACCTCTGAACATCGCGCCTGGAAACCTGGATGATCTCATCCGTGCAGACCTGGACGAAGTGGCAGGTTCTATATCAGGTAGTATGACCAGTCCCTCTGATTACTCTGGTCGATCACGCCATAGCCCTTCTGGTTCCATAGTTGGAACCCCTGGATGGGATCCGTCGGCCTTTGGACTCAATTCCAGTAGCAAGTCGGTGGCTGGCACTCCAGCTGGCCTTCGCGGGTCAGAGATCATCGACAGCTACTTCGACGCCAAGAAGCATCGATCGGCAGGCGTCGCTGGTAACCAGACTTCATTGATCACACCTGCGAAGGATAGAAGCAAGAGATTATCGGCCTCCGCAGCCGACGAGGAGCAGACGACACCGAAAAGTGAACGACGACTTAGGCAATCACGTTCGGCAATAGAGGACAAATCTCCATTTAGATCCGTTGGCCGTGAGCAGAGTCCACCGCGAACTGCCGAGAACTCTGTTTCCAGAAAGCCTAGCTTCCGCAGCAACGCACCTCCGCCGACGATCGTCGCGGAAGGTGGAGACAAGCGCCATTCTGTCCTGCACTCCTACGGTGCTGATTTCAGCTCGTCTTTTCAAGGTCTTCCGGCTGCGACTACACCAGGCCCTAGAACACCTGGACTCTCCACTCATATCAGGACAGCATCTGTTTCTGAGGATATGCCTCCACCTTCTGAGCGATTGTTGCGTACAATCATCGACTCGTTGCCTGTACAAATCTTTACCGCTGCTCCTGGCTCCGGTGCTCTGACCTGGGTCAATTCGAAGTTCTTGGTGTATCGTGGGCATGATTCTAGGCAGGTCTTAAAAGAACCTTGGCAAGCAATACACGCCGAAGATAGAAGCAAGTACATGGACAGCTGGAGCCGCTCGTTAAGGACAGGTCAACAGCTGCAACAAAAGATTCGTCTGCAACGATTCGATGGTAATTATCGATGGTTCTATGTCCGAGCTGCACCGTTGAAGGACAAGAAGCAAAATATCGTTCACTGGATTGGCACCAATATGGACTTCCACGAGCAACATGTGGCTGAATTGAACCTCGCACGTCAGCAGGAGACTGCTGCTTCTGAAGCCAAATACCGAGCCTTAGCCAACTCAAGCCCTCAGGTAGTTTTCACTGTTAACAAGTCGAGGGGTATCACCTTCTGCAATTCGCAGTGGCTTAACTATTCCGGCCAAGACGAGTCTCAGGCTTTGGGTATTGGCTTCATGGAGCACGTTCATCCAGATGACATCGTCAAGTGCAGGCTACCGGCTTTTGAAAATGACTCGGTGAATGCCACCAATGTTCCCACTACTGTACCGCCTGAGCCACAGCGAGCCCACTCTTCTTCTGCTCAATCGTCAGCTCAATCGTCCGCTTCATCAGACACAGAGCGCGCACCTACGAGTCCCCTTAACACGTCACCTACCACTCAGCTGCCTCAGGCAAGACTTTCCCAATTGGCTTCGACCGGTATCCTCAAGGTCTCGAGAGATGCCGATGGAAAGCCCTCTTATTCTACAGAAGTCAGGCTGCGTTCAAAGGATGGCGAATACAGGTGGCATCTTGTTAGGGTTCTGCTCGCAGAACGCGATCTTCAAGAAGACGAAGAAGAGACGTGGTATGGTACTTGCACCGACATCAATGACCACAAGGCTCTAGAACGTGACCTGAAGGAGACCATGGACGAAAAGTCTCGTTTCTTGAGCAACATGTCTCACGAGATTCGTACGCCTCTCAATGGTATCACAGGTATGGTCAACTTCTTGATCGATAGCAGTTTGACTTCGGAACAGATGGAGCACGTCAACATCATCAGAGCCTCTACTGAAGGATTGCGTGGCCTCATCAACGACATTCTGGATCTATCCAAGGCTGAGGCTGGCATGATTCAACTTAATATGGATTGGATGCATGTCCGTTCCCTCATCGAAGAAGTCAACGACCTGACTTCCGCAATGGCGATTGACAAAGGACTCGAGCTCAATTATCTGGTCGAACCTAATGTACCCTCTCAAATCAAGGGTGATCGTTTCCGCATTCGCCAGATCCTGCTCAATATCATCGGCAATGCAATCAAGTTCACGCAGATTGGTGAAGTATTTGTTCGCTGCAGCGTGCCACAGGATGAAGAGAATCTACCCACTGATGATTCAATGTACATTCGATTCGAGATAATGGATACTGGCCAAGGCTTCACAGAGAAGGAGGCACAGTATCTGTTCAAACGCTTCAGTCAGATCGATGGAAGTAGTACTCGTCAACACGGCGGAACAGGACTCGGACTTGTCATATCACGTCAACTCGCCCAACTGCACGGAGGCGACATGTATGCAAGAGGTGTTCCTGGCAAAGGTGCCACCTTCACTTTTGTCATCAAAACATCTTTGCCATCTGGAGACGACAAGCCGCCTCCGCCCCCTGCTACTCCAGGCCCTGCGCTACTACCTGCAACGCCCCTTACACCCTCGCCTGTGCCGACGATAACGCAAGACCCCAGACTGTCCAACACGCTCAATCTTCCTCTCAGAGCCTCGCCCAAGATATTGTCAGATGGCACGGACGTGTCATCGCCTGACTTTGATCGACCATCTCCAGTCGCATCGTCATCTGGAAGCTCAGATCCATCCATCAGAGCTGGTACTGTAGGTAGTGCCCAGTCAACCAGGTCTTCTGCCTCTTCGTTTGTACCCGATCCATCGCTCATGTCGCTATCGCCACCGATTGATCTGGCGATGCCTTCTGAAGGCAAGCTGAGCCGTATCGATACAGGAAGTTCGGCTGCCAGCGAAGCAAGCGGACCACATGCCACCATTCGGATGGTTACGCCTGGTGGTAGCCATTTGC
>Ga0181464_1001467_pt1 | contig 11059 bp, 6 predicted proteins | sample InSIn2gowninarea_FD_119074 | JGI IMG/M metagenome (GOLD analysis project Ga0181464, IMG submission 119074) | Clean room microbial communities from NASA Spacecraft Assembly Facility at Jet Propulsion Laboratory, Pasadena, California, USA -... ...
CTAATAATGTTTTGCATTATATCCTTTTTGCTCACAATGAACACAAAAAATATTTTTCTCATTTTCAATGAGTATTAAAGGTTGATACAATTTTTATCTTTGGTGTCAGTTGTTTTTACCTAGTTCATAAGACTTGGTGTTTGGAAAAGTCGTGATGAGCAGTAAAAGACTTGGGAATTTTGTGGGAATCCTTTGTTTTCCTACTGTGTGACTTACCTGTTGTGCAATCATATGAGGACCCTAGATCTCATGGAGTCCACCTGCAGCATTCTCAAACCTAACACATTATAATGTTGTGCATCATCTTGTACTTCCTTAACCATGGACTCAACGTGTTGTTGGAGAATTGATGCTATCTGTAAAGAATTCATGGTGCTTCTATAATAATTTGAGATTTCAGTGAAGATATTATTATGGTGCTTATTGTTCGTAAATTCCATCAAAGAATTTAGTGTTACCTACTATTTGATTACCTATAGGTATGTTGGTGGTCAAAGATCAACATGGAGACTCTGCTCTACCATTTTTGTATTTATGCATTTTGTTAACAGTCTGTTGTTAAACGTCTATTTTCAGAGACCTATCGGCCACCATTCTTCTCAGATTCTCTCACATTTCAATTTCAATACCATGCATTATATTTCCACCTATGAATTTTGTACTATTTCTTCCCTAGCATTCAATTGCTTGCATGCCTCTTGCCATTCAACAGGTCTCGCATTGGCCTCCTAGAATCGTCATGATTCTCTCACAACTATTTTAACATGCCAGGCCTTTTTTCTTATAATTTGGTAATTTTTAAATATTAAAGTTTTAAAACTTTTAATATTTAAATAATTACCTTATCAAAATTTAAAATTCTTTTGGGCACTATTTTAATTCATAGCTTTTAGGTGTCCATATTTTAACGATTACATCTTTCTAGAGGGATTTTGTTTCTTCATAAAAATGCATTCCCTTATTTTTATTATTGGTGTTGTTTTGATTGAAAAGGAGAATTGGTAAGAATGGCATATAAAAATAATAAACACTCTTATTTTCAATAATTTTTGGGATGGTGTTTGTGATGGGGACAGTCCAACAACTAAACCAATAGATGCAAAAGAGCTTGCAATATGGAATATAAAGAACAAGAAAACTTATGTCTTGATACCTTATTTGGTGAGTGAGAAAACTAGTTGCCACATCAAGTCCATTGCAGGTGATGCTTGGAAATATTTAAATAAATTGAGGGACTTGTATGATACTCACTTTGAGTTGGAATTTATCCAACTTCAATTGAGTCTCTTCAACTTTGAGTTGAAGGATGGTGATTCCATGGCTCTTGCTTTGGAAATTAAAGATATTAAGTATGATCTTGATGCTTCATATGTTAAATTTGATATTACTCTCACGACCTACATCAAAGCTCTCTATTTTACCTATTGTAACTATCTTGAATAACTTCAAGCAAGTGGTAACATGAAGGCTCTCACATTTGATCTTTTGGTTGAAAATTTTATGAAATGTGAGAAGAAATTTGGAAAGAAGATGTTTGATTCTCCTAGTGAAACTCTTTGTGTTGCTAAAAAATGTAAGAATCATTCTTGAGAAGAAAGTATCTCAAAGGGAAAAACAAAATACACATTGAAGATGAGAAAAATATTTTTTGTGTTCATTGTGAGCAAAAAGGATATAATGCAAAACATTATTAGGACTCATGGGAAAAGATTAAAGAAAAGAGGGAGTAAAATAAAGTTGAATATGAGATGGCCTATGTAGACAATGCTTTCGATTCCACTCATGTTATCGTTGGAGAATGTAATAGTGGAACTTTTGAGTACATTGATCTTCATTGACCCCTTTTGATTAAAGGGGGAACTTGGGCTTAATCCTTGAGGTGGATTTTATTTTTAGTAAAACAATTTCTACACACCTTGATGGACATCTTTTTATTTTCATTTCTTTTTTAATCCCTTTTGTATTAAGGATAGGAATGTTGAAAACCTAATCCTTAGGGATTAAGGTCAATTATAATATTATTAGTTTTAAGTGTCATAAGTATGTAGGTGTGATAAAAGTATCTAATATTTATATATTTTTGGATTTGTGAGTAGGAAAATTTCCAAATGTGATAGAAAGATGAAGTTGTAGAGTCTTTAGGGATTTAAAGAGTCTCTTGAGGAAGGTGAAGTGATAAGCCATTTTTTCCTCTATTTATGAATGTTGTATTGATGTAATACATGAATTTTGGATTTAATACAATTTCTGATTTATAATCTAGGGTGGGCCTTACAACACTCCACAAATATAGAAGAGGCATAAGAGGAAGGATATGGAATACCAAAACCTTAGGTAGACAAAAGGAAAAAAATCAAACATATTTTGAGCTTAGCCAAGAAGGGTAGGGTATCAAAATGGAATATATAAGATGACTTTTTTTGAATAAGTACTTTTATATTTTACTAAAAAAAATCATTTCATAAATAAAAAAAGGATCTTACTTTACAAGATCTAACATGTTCACATAATAGATTCAAAATATTTCTTGAATATCAAAACCAGTTAACATATTTAATAATTAAATTCTTATTTTCTAAAATCATTAAATAAAGTATTTTTACATATTCATTAGGTTTTTTTTAATTGCATACAAATAATTGATACTAATTGTATCTATGATGTTGATTTTGAATTACTCTACAAACCTTTCTGTTGTGAACATTTGATATGACTACTAGTCATATCTTATTATCCTTTTGATAATGAAGAGGAATCATTTCATGTTCTATATCCTCTTCAAAATTTTGTAAACTTTTGACAAGTCAAAGGTACTCATACTAATAGTAGTTATAACAAGTAACATTCTTAGTATTCAGGCTCTATTTTTCCTGGACCTATATCTTTTGTATTGCAATCTATCATATTCATTTTGGTGGAAGTAGAAGTATATTCTTGATATTTTGGAATCATTCGCAACCATTTTGTAAGCAACTTGGCATAGGTCGGGAACTATGGAAGGTCGGATGAGTAATCAAGCACTCATTTTTTCTAGTTGGGTGCTTAGGTAACCTACAATTAAAATATTATAAAGGATCATGTAGTTATACCTGCACTCCTAGAACCCTTGATGTCATTATTATTTAGCAGGATCACGGGGACTTTTGCAAAGTAATAATAATATTAAAGGACTCACTTCAACATGGATTACTAGTCAAATAATAACCATTATCATGATATAAATTGTTGAAGCCATACACGAAATTAGAGGTATCATATACTACATCAATTTTTTGAGAATAATTAGAAGTTTGGAACTACAATAAATCTCACACTTCCAAAGTTCATGCAATCATCAACCTTAAGTGAGAAGTTGAGAACCTAGAGCTACCAAAATACCCCTGGTCCATCCACTCTTGAATTCCCAGAACCTTTACTAATGTGTCGAATTCGATATGGTAATGGGAGATTGATGAAACATTTATTGTAGATCATAAATGACTAGATAAAAAATATTATAAGTGTATATGCAAATAAATAGGCATCAAAACTTGTATACTTTGTCAAAAAATATTAGGAGCACCAAAGCGACTGAGAATGTTAAAATCATCTAACAACTCGACCCATAAACCATCCCTGTAGCCATGATCATTTAGTAAAGCATTAAACACATAATATGGCCTCCCTCTTTCATCTACAAATTGATGTGTTTTATGCACACCCTCTTTTAGGTAGTGTACTTGTACTAAGCATAGGCTCAAAGTTAATGAAGTTGGTAGGAATAGGTAGATATAAATATTTTATTTCTTCCAAAAGATATTGACTCAAATGTTATAATACGGTACATAACGATATTGTATCGGTATTTTCCTTGAGAATTCATCTTGTGTTCCTTGAAATATATTTCCTATTTTTACTTTTGTTGTGTTTCCCTTCTTTACGTTGAGGTTGTTAGCATTTAATTCGAATTTATCTTGATCATGGATGTCTACAAGTGTGTGTAATATGGGATTGAGCTTGAACAAAAGTTCATTGGGTGTGATCTCATAGGTGTGTTGCTTGAGTATTTTCTCTTAATATTGTGGGTTCTCTTCATCATTTGTAGGAGGATTTCTAGCATTTTTCCCTTCCTTGTGTTGTGGCTTTTAAGTTATTTATTCTTACTTCTAATGGAGGGGTTGATATGAATTTGAATTTGTTAGTCAATTTTCGCTCCTTATGAGGTTGCTCTTTTCATTCCCTATAGCTTAGCTAGTTGTGAGTAGGTCCATCAATGAAACTTTGGGCACACATACTATGGGTTATTTTCCTTATGCAATTTCCCATTTATTTCCATCACCCTACCTCCTTTTTTTCTTGTATTTTATTTTCCAGTTATTTCCCTCTCTTTCTTGTAGCTTTTAACCTTTCACCTGAGCTGTTCCATGATGAGTGGAGATAGGATCCAACCTGTATAACACTCAGATCTTGGAGGATTCATCCTTCCTCCAATTATAGGCTGATGAAGCTCCTCCCATGGTTCTAAAGAGCGCTTCGTCAGTTTATAAAATTTGGCATGCCTAGTGGGACCCAATTTTTTTCTTCGATGATATTTATGTAAATAGATCTAATGGGAGGAATGTGGTAGATTTCCTCACTTAGGGAAAAAATATATGTGGCAATTTCATTATTTTTCTACTTTGCATAGTTGAATATCTAAGGTCCTCGTGCATTTTCAAGGTGAATCCATTTATATACCAAATCTACTTGTATCATATGTAAATAATGTATATAACAAGAAACATTTTGTAGCCTCCCTATGAATTTTGATCTAAACCATAGAGAGGTTGACCTAGTTATGTTATAAGAAGAGGAAAATGTGGATTGAGGTGTTGTTTCCATATCATATTAACTCTTGTTGATTTCCCCATTAGATATGGTTTGTTTCAAAATATTATCCCAAAGGAGTATGACGAGTTTATAGGTGTGTCCTAAGATCTATATTTTTTGAAAACTAGTCTATCATTTATGGTCATACATATCATTTCATATAATTGTATTTCTCTACTATCATCTATATTTTCAAAATTGGAGTCATTTTATATATATCCATCGATTGAGATTTGGCGATGTACATTCATTTAGTGTTATCATAAATCCCTATTTTTCCACCAGTATGTCTAATCATATAAATGTATATATCTATTATTAATTCTTATTTTGTTAATCGCAATCTATATATATGATATCAGTCCTAGAAAATAGCTTCTCGACCATTTGATTCACTATCCTTTCAACACTAAAGTGGTACTAAGAAGAGTTTTTATTGCCAAATCAATCAAAAAGAGACTTGGCTAAATTTGTAACTTGAGACTCATTGGAAAGATCAACTTATGATGTATGCATGTCTTTATCTATAAAAGGATGGTAAAATATGAATGAATATATCAAGATAAGGACCAAAAAATATTGAAGAATTGGTATCTTGGGAGGCTTGAAGAGGAGCATTCCTTGGCGCAATAGTTTTTCATTGAGGATTCCTCTTTCAAGCTTCATAAGGAATCATAATGATGTTCGGTAATGAAATGCATCATAAAATACAATATATATGTTTGAAATATTTCTTTGGGCCAATATCACTAGAGATATATGATCATATGCCACCATCCTTAAAATCCTTTCTCTAATCACTCATGGTGAGAGATATGCTTGCTTGTGTAAATGTATCACCTTGTTGAAAAGATTTCATTGTAGAATATATTTCCATATGATGGACATATCTAGCACCTATAGCCCATTATCCCACTTCATTTCTCCATGGTGTGAGATATGTCCACCTATTCAAGTGTATTAACTTATAGAGAAGCATCTCTACCTGTAATATATTTGAATAGGATGGATGTATTCAACACTAGTGAGATATCAGATCCTTTCATTCATAAACCTCATTTTCAACCTTCCCATATCAAATATTATTGAGATATTGACATAGAGGAGTACTGCTATGTCTTCAAAAATATTAATATTTCTTTTCCTTTATTTTTCCCAAAAATAAGGGTCAGATAATAAAGGAAGCTAATTCTATCCTTATAAGTATAGTGACTAATCCCTATATTAGATGTTGAATTTTTTGACATAATTTTGCTTTTTATTTATTCCTTCCTAGTCCTTAGAGGTGATAATAGAGGTCAAGTATCCTTATATTATAAATCATGTTGATTCCTCCATCCCATTTCATTATATATTTGAAAATCTCATGCTAGTGTTGCTAAGGATGCTCATCATTGTGGTATACAGTAAAGGCTAACTATGTGGTTGTAGTCTCATAAATAATCTAATTTTTGGAGTGTATAAAGGGGTATTCATCTTCTTCCATCCCACTATCCCCTCATCGCACTAAAAATATCAATTTTCTCCTTAATATGAGTTGATGCTTCAGACTGGTTGTAGCTTCTTTTTTCGAGGCATAAATGTTGTGAACATTTGATATGACTATTGGTCATATATTCTTGTACTTTTGATGATGAAGTGACATCATTTCATATTTTATCTCCTATTTAAAATTTTGTAAAATTTTGACAAGTAAAAGGTAATCATGTTGATAGTAGTTATGATAAGTAACATTCTTAGTATTCGACATGTATTGTATTCAGGATCTATTTTTCCTGGACCTATATCTTTTTATACTGCAATCTATAATATTCATTTTAGCATATATAGAAGTATAGTTTAGGTATTTTGGAATGATTCTCAACCATTTTGTATAAAACTTAGTACATGATGGGAACTATGGAAGGTTGGTCGAGTACTAAGGCACTCATTTTATTTTGGTCATATGATTAGGTAATCAATAATTAAAACATTCTAAAGGATCTTGCAACTATACATGTACTCTCGGAACCCTTGATGTTATTATTCCTTAGCATGATCATGGGGACTATTGAAAAGTAATAAGAATATCAAAGGATCTACTTCAACATAGATTTTTTTTCATATAAGAACCAATATAAGGATATCACTTATCAGAGCCATACACGAAGTCAAAGGCATTGGAAATTGTACAAATTATTAGAGAATCTTCATAAGTTTGGCACTACAGTAATACCCACACTCTCAAAGTTCATGACATCATCAACCTTAAGCAAGAATCCAACAATCTAGAGCTACCAAAATACCTTCTTTCATCCACTCTCGAATACTTGAAACCTTTGTTGATGTGTTGATTTTGACAATAAATCATTCAATATAGCAATGGGAGGTTAATGAAATATTTATTGTAGATCATAAATAATTGGATCAATCAAATCATAGTTACAGATGCATGGAAATAGGTGTCAAAAGTTGCATACTTTTTTAGAAAATATTAAGAGATCCAAAGAAGCCAAGAACAACAAAATCATCTAATAGCTCAGCATGTAAACTACTCCTACAGTTATGAACAAAAAGTAAAGTAGTTGTGTTTCATTTCAAAGAGCTAAATTCAAAACATGGCCCCCCTCTTTGGTCTCTAAAATGATATTTTCTATGCATAGCCTCTTTCAAATAATGTACTTGTACTAAGCATAGGCTCAAAGTTAATAAATTTAGTAGGAATAGGTAGATATAGCTATTTTGTTTCTACTAAAAGATATTATCTTGAACCCTATAATACATGTACAATGATATTGTATTTGTATTTTACCCAACCTTTTATCTTATGTTCCTTGAAATAGATTTTCCAATTTTACTTATGTTGTGTTTCCCTTCTTTATGTTGAGGTTGTTAGCATTTAATTCGAGTTTATCTTGATCATGGACATCTATGGGTGTGTGCAATATGGGATTGACCTTGAGAGAAAGGTTGTTCGGCATGATCTCATGGGTGTGTTACTTGAGTATTTATTCTTAAGATTGTATCTTCTCTTCATCATTTGTAGGAGGATTTCTAGCATGTTGCACTTCATTATGTTGTGTCTTTTAAGCTATTTCTTCTTGCTTCTGATGGAGGGGTTCAATGAATTTACAGTTTTTAGCCAAGTTTCCCTCTTTATAAGTTTGTTCTTTCCATTACCTATAGATTAATTGGATGTGTGTAGGTTCATCAATGAAAATTTAGGAACACAATCCTTAGGGTCATTTCCCTTTTGTAATTTCCCATTTCTTTTTAGCACCCTACCTCCTTTTATTATTGTATTTTACTTTCCAATTATTTCCCTCTCTTTCCTGCAACTTTTAACCTTTCACTTGAGCCACTCCATGACAAGTGGAGATAAGATCCAATCTATATAACATTCAAAGGTTGGAGGATTCATCCTCCTTATAATTCTTGTATGATGGAGCTCCTCCCATGGTGCTAAGGAACACTTCATTAATCAACACTTTCTAGTTATATTTGAATATTTTTAATGGATTTGAAATATAACTTGTAAATCGATGAAAAAACCCTAATTTGAATCTCCTTGCATATTTATTTTGATCCCAATCATGGAAACTAGCCTAGGAGAGGGTAATAATCTCCTCCCCAAAATGTATTATCATGACATAACTTCAAATCATCCTACCAATCATGGGCCCATTCCTCCAACATGAAAATATCCCTTTCGTACCCTCATCTCAAAAAATTTGGTTAAATGATATCGGTTTCCTTCTTGAAGTGAAGGAGACACTAATATTTAAGATCCAGATATCAGAAATCAATAATGAGATAGAGAAGCTTGAAGCTAGAGGTTTAATATACCTCTTTTAAGGTATTTGACCTCATATTTTAGCCATCTAATCCCGAGTAGATAAGAATTGGAATCTGAACGATGGAGTAAGTATAAGAAAAAATTCCCATGGTTACGTATTAGCTTATTTTGATTATGAAGCTAATCAAGATTTGATATTCCAAGGGGGGGGCTAATTCTTTAGGAAAGTGAGTTCATTCATGAAAATATGGCATATGAGATTCAAGCCTACAAGAGAACTCCCATCCACAACCCCTATTTGGATTTGATTGCATGATATTCCACTCAAACTTTGGAGAGAATCCATTCTTGGATCCATTGGTAACTCACTATGTCTTTCATAGGTGATTCATAAATAACACAAGCCTTCGAAAATATCTCTTATGTTAGGATATATGTGAACCTCAGTCTTCTCCAACCCTTAACATAAAATACCATCATCCAAGATAAGTTGGTATAATGGACCATATCTCTCATCTATGAAAACTTTCCCTTTCACTATAGATATTACCATGAATATGGTCATCTGTAAAGGGATTTCCCCTAAACCAGAGTATACTTCCATACATGAGGATGAATAGTTTCAACAATAAAAAAGGAAGCACACACAATGAAAATAGTTGGTATAGAATTAAGAGAACCATAGCCCCAACAAATTTCAATGTTTATAATTTCACAAGGATCCCCTTGGAGAATCTTCCTCTTAGAATGCAATCCCCCAAGTTTCTCCTCTCACCCCCACTCCTGCTCAAATCCATCCTACCCAACCTTCCACCTAATCATATTTCCCCTCCATTATCCCATAACCCCAATCCATGGGTATTCCTCCAATTGAACCTCCTTCCCAAATCATGAACATTTATTTGATGATGAATCAAATAAGGAAAACTTATTACCTAATTACCTTTAATTAGTTCCTTCCAATACCCCATTTCATCCTAATTCTCAACCATCAGAATTGAAAACCTACCTACATTCACCCGATCAAAGAAAAAGAAGCTAGTCATTACCTAAACCATAAATAAACTTAAGTCTACTATGGGAGGTCCACACAAAAGAAAAGGCCAAACTTTCAATGAAGAAATTTGAGCTCTAAAAGTAATGGATGATATTGAAGAATTCTCCCAGATGATATCAAATGATCATTTGGTCACCAAATGCACAAAGTGACCCAATAAAGATCATCTCCTAGAATATAAGGGGGTTTCAACCCCCCTTCACATTCAAGTATGTCAAATATTTAGTTCAACAAGAGAAACTATTTTTCCTTTTCCTCTAAGAAACTAATTTTTTTTATTCTAAAATAGATAGGATTAAGAAAAAAAATCCTAATCGTCTAATTATTTCCTACGATTCAGTGGATCGCTCAAGGGGTCTCTTCATTCTATAGGATAGCTCTAAATTTATTTATATGCTACAATTCAAAAACTAATTCTACATAGCTATCCATAATAGATGTATTCAATCAAATTACTCTTTTTATATCATAAATATCTACATTCCCTAAATGGTAGAAGAATAATTGGGTCCTTGAAATCATCTTTCATAATGGTTGACAACCCAAGAGAACATGCCATATATCCTAGGTGGTGATTTTAATTCTATCTGTAATCTAAATGAAAAATAAGAATCCATTAGGAAATTCATCCAGAATTCACTTATATTTTCTTCTTTTATAGACAATATGAACCTACACGAACCTTTTTATTCTAGAGGATCAAACATTTTCTCTAATAAGAGGTCTAGCGAGGAGCATATTCTCAAAAACTAGATAGATTCCTTACTACTACATCTTAAGTTATTCCGTATGGAGGCTATGATCATTGGCCTATTTTTCTTACTCTTAAAACATCCACTAAGCCCCATATATATCCATTCATATTTGAAAAGATGTGGATTCAATGTGAAGACTTTAGGAATTTAGTGGATCTCTAGAGGAAAGAAGAACATGCAATTTATGATACAAAAATGTACCAATTTGATACCAAACTTTATAGAATTAAGGGAAAGATCAAGGAATGGAATAAATCCCACTTTGGTGATATTCATATTATCAAAATAGATCTAGAACAATAACTATTCCAAGTGGAAACACAATTGCATAAGGACTAAATTTCAATTTTCTCATCCAGGAGGAATAACTGCTCAATGAACTAGACAATATCTACCTAAAAGAAGAAACCTTATGGAAGAAGAAGTCTCGTATCAAATGGATATATGAAAGGGAAAAGAATAAAAGGTTCTTTCACCTTTCCACCTTTGACCACATGGCTCATAATTGAATTACTTCACTTGCGAATCGAGAGGGTAAAACCCTCTCTAATCCCGAAGATGTTGAAAATCATACTATATATTTCTTCAGCTCCCTATTTTTTGAAGAACCCATCAATAAGAATG
>Ga0181464_1001697_pt1 | contig 11039 bp, 8 predicted proteins | sample InSIn2gowninarea_FD_119074 | JGI IMG/M metagenome (GOLD analysis project Ga0181464, IMG submission 119074) | Clean room microbial communities from NASA Spacecraft Assembly Facility at Jet Propulsion Laboratory, Pasadena, California, USA -... ...
CTGAGGTCTCGGCCTCCAGGTTAGCGAGGGGTAGAAGAGGGTGGTTCCGCGGAACAAGTGCCAATGATGTCTCATTATGTTCGGGTCTCTGGTGTGTGTGTCAGCTAGGGGATAGAAAGAGGTTGTGGTAGACATTACGTACTCTTGGATCAGCGATTTGACCTGGAGTCTGTACCTGAACGACTTTCTGCAAGAACTTGATACAACACACACGGATGGGGATGGGTGCGACATCTAGCCTCTGTAGTATATTGATCTTGATAGCGGTCATGTCTCGCCATATTAAGGCCAACTCAGGATGTGAGATGCTGTGACATATATTAGAATTGTTCGCATGAGAACATTGCACATTAGAGCTACATACACTCTTCTGAAGACATAGGGATATATGCTTGCGCATGCTTGTACAGCACTTCTGACCACTGCTACGTCCTCGTTCGGAATCTCAAGCATGCCACGAAGCGTCTCCATGACCTTGTCTGATATCAACTGCTCTTTCTGATGGCCTGGTAGGGCTGGCGTAGCAAAAGCTTCTGCAATGAAGTCGGCGCCCCATCTTCTTACGTCGACCGAAGTTGCTGTCTGGATAATTGGAACAATGCCAGGAATGATCTGATTGTACACAGACAAGTCCGCGAGGCATAACTTTCGAGCTTGCTCAAGCTGGCCCAGCATTTCGCCTGGCGGTTGCTCTGGAACTGTCATCGACAACGACAGACGTAATCAAGCGAAAGCAATACAGCACGTCAAGTGTCTACAGGATGTACAGTAAATTGCCGTAGTTGTCGTGCGCAAGGATTTTGGACAATGTCGTGCATGAAGAATAGGTAAGGGTGAGTAGCCACAGATGGTATGTTGTCTCGTCAAACGACCGTTGAATCTCGAAAATTACGTGTCGAAAAGGGATGCAATGAGGTGAATAGCAGAGGAGTTTAGGGCGCCAGACGATTGTATACGCAAATGGTCGAGTAGAAGAATTGACAATGGATGGAGATGGGCTGTAAGAAAGCAGGGGTGCATATACTGTAGTACTCCGAACCTCACCTGCGCGAGAAGTCACTGTCACTACTAAGTTAGTACTGAAACTCTGACAATCTTGCTGCCTTATTGCCTAGCACATGAAAGTGTGTCGTTTATGAACAGAACTCTGCTCTTGATACATATTCGACGACCACCTGAGTTATTACCAATATCTCGTTGCAACACAGGTCTTTTTGAACCTGTGAAGCACTTGATATCCCCTTATCGCAATGCAGCGACATCCGGCAAGACAGGCATTCGTGGAGGACAGTCAAGAGGTAAGCATTGAACCTATTTGTCACAACCCGCAAAACACTTATTTATGCGCTGAATTAAGATCAAGGGAAACCTTTCTCAGCCACAACTCGCTGACGGATATGGGTGAGGCTAGGGTGCGGAAGAAGGAATCAGTCTTGCAGACCTACGTAGGTTATTTCGTTGGCCATGGTAATTGTCTAGACAGAGCTAATGCGACTCCAGCAATTGATCGCAACTATGACTTGCCTACACAACCAGGAGGAGCTGCTCCAGAGAGAGCATCAGCACTCCTATCACAATTTGATCGCAAAAGAAGAGCAGCACAGCTAGTAGTCCCAACCGATGATGGCAAGGTCAAAGCAAAACTACGAGAATTGGGCGAGCCCATCACTCTGTTCGGCGAAGGACCGGCCGATCGACGCGACAGATTACGTGAGCTTTTGCTCGTTGAGGAAGAGGAAGGAGATGGTATGACACCTGATGTGCCAATGGCAGAAGCAGAGGATGTTGCCGACCAAGAGGAGGAATTCTATACTGAAGGCATTCCCGACTTGCTGAAAGCTCGACAGGATATAGCAAGGTATTCATTGCCTCGAGCCAAAGCTAGGGTTGCGCGACAGAGAGAAGATTCAACTATCCCGCGACGCAAGCACGTTGAGCACCGAAAAGCAATAAAAGAAAAACTAGCCGGTTTCGAACTGTTCGGGACTCAAATTGCTGGTGACAGACCAGTAAGTATCGCACGATTCGCACCCAATGGAGAGACTATAGCCGCCGGAAATTGGAGTGGTGGTATCAAGCTGTTGTCAGTGCCTAACCTCGAAGAGAAGGCTACCCTACGAGGACACACCGGCATAGTCGGTGGTATCTCTTGGCTTCCTGGCGCAACTCTACCGACCTCTGGCGTGTCAGAGACCTCGCTGAATCTTGCATCTGGGGGTGGTGGACAAGGTGGTAAGAGTGATATTCATCTGTGGTCCCTTGCGAGTGATACACCCATCTCGACCTTGGAAGGCCACAGTGACCGAGTATGTCGAGTCGAATTTCATCCCTCTGGTAAGTACTTGGCTTCTGCCTCATTTGACACAACATGGCGGTTGTGGGATGTGGAGGCGTCTACAGAACTACTGCTGCAGGAAGGCCATTCTCGCCAAGTATACGCAGTGAGCTTCAACACCGATGGCTCTCTACTGGCGAGCGGTGGGTTCGACAGCATTGGCCGAATTTGGGACCTACGAACGGGCAGAACGGTTATGATTCTAGAAGGCCATATTCGAGAAATTTACAGCTTGGATTGGAGCATTGACGGACATCGAGTATTATCTGGGTCTGGTGATGGCTGGGTCAAGTGTTGGGACCTACGGAAAGTTAGACCACTTGGTGGCCTGGGAGCACATAATGGCAATGTCTCCGATCTGAGATGGTTTAAGGGCATCGACGGCGACCTGAGCATCAAACCTGACGTGGACATGGCAAATGGCATCAGGAATGAAACAACACCTCGAAAAGCAGGGACGTTCTTCGTGTCTAGTGGCTTTGACAGAAATGTTAACATTTTCTCGGCTGACGATTGGTCATTGGCAAAGCAGTTGAGTGGTCATTCAGGCAATGTTCTCAGTGTGGATGTGAGTCAAGACTCGAAATGGATAGCGAGTAGTGGTCACGACAGAACTGTGAAGCTGTGGGGTCGAAATGATGGGGAAGGAATATGAACAAGAGTTCGGGAGATTCGACAGCACCTATCCAAGAGCAGCGGCGACAACATGGATGTTGACGATGGCGACAGAGATTTCGCACGAGTATTGTTTCGGATCCAAAGGTCACCTAAGCCCTGTCAAGCTTCGTTGGCAGAAGGGTCGAACTGTACAGCAACGGCATTTCTCAGCATGCACACTGTTAGTCCAGCAAATAGTACGGAGAAGCAGTAATGGAATTTTGCAGCCAACATCATGGAACAGAGTGGCGCAGTATTCGGACCAAGTGCCGCAATAAAAGACTGGATGGTACAAAAACATGAGCAAGATTTCAGATCCTCGAGAGTGCAATACCGAAAAGGAGTAATAGTCACATGATTGGCCAACCAGAAGCAACCGACACCAAGACCATCCCTTCAGAGCTCAAATCCGCTCATTTGGCCTATGGTAGAGCCTCCTGTCCAATCAAAATTACACGCTAGTGATCCAGTACTGTGCCATACAGATTTCAGACCTGGACTTATCGAACCTCTTGTTCTGGTCCTCGTTGGGCACACCAACCACCCGACTCATGTATTTAATACTTTCGAGCACCCCGCGCACCAGATTTGCAACTTTCCCTTCTAACACAACGCAACATAGTCTTGAGTTCCACACTTTGACTTTCTTTCACTACCTCATACAATCACTACCTCATACAATCACTACCTCATACAATCACTACCTCATACAATCACTACCTCATTCAATCACTATCTCATACAATCACTACCTCATTCAATCACTATACAATACACTTCAACCAATATAGACACTATAACAACAAGGCTCAACTGAAGCATTACGAAGACTGTTTTACAACGCACACACATCTATAATAGTAAGTCATCATGCAAGGAATTGCCTGAGTCATAGCACTGAGAATATCACCACTAACTGAACTTTGCAGCACCATATTCACATCATCTCGAGATGTCTTCCTCATCATCACAGTCATTACAATCAGACTGCTCCGCCTCATCCAGCTCAAAAATTCATTCACTCCTTGGTGATGTAGTCATCTTTCCCGCCTCCATAGAGCACATGACCGAGGATTGCTCAATATGTTACCTCCCTCTTCCGACTCCTGAGGATGAGAGCACTAAAGAATCAACCATCACCTCCTCCACCAGTACTGCAGTCATGCTCGCCAAGCATACAACGCGGAATCACGGCATCTTCCACCTAATCTGTCTGGACACTTGGACCAGGTCCTGCATTTCGCAAAACACACCAGTCACATGTCCGATGGACCGTGATATACTCCGACCTGCGCCAACTTCCGCTCTCAGCTATGGATATGCAACAAATCCACTCCGAGCTGCACCAACACCACCTCATGACAGAAGCACATCAGGAACACTGATACAGTTTCCGCTACATACCCTACATACCAATGGTGAAAGGGGCAGACATCAGAGGGAGTTTAGCACCCGGGACACCATTCGAAGGCACCGTAATGGTGGCGAACATGCTCATCCCAGCATGGACTATGAAACAGACGACGAAACAGATGAAGATACAGATGGAATTATCGGAAGATACAGATGGAGGAACAACTGAAGACATGTTCATGGACGATATACCGGCCGAGGGCGGTTACGATTGTTATATTTTTGTTTACCAATACTGTCGTCGTTTTTTGAAGCGTTCTTTCGTTCCACACTTGACTTCTACATAAATAGTCAAACAATTGAAATACGTTCACTATAATCACACATCATCTTCCATCGCACATGTTCTGATCTGGAGCCCGCCCCGAAGTAGTGCATATATATATGTAGTCCTTGAGTTGGTGCTGCAGAATCCCACTGTATACATCAACAACCTTTCAGCACAATTCATTCGTTAGCAAACATGCAGACCACGTACTGTACGTATCTCTGCAGCTGAAGTTTTGTTGCACAGCAATGTTGAACATACGTAGGTAGTTTATCACTAACCACGTATCTACGACACGGAGTGCACTCGAAGTACTGGTGCTCTGGCTTGAGGTCCGATACTTTGTGAAGTGGATGATGCAGTCTTGTCTAGAGAGTTCGGCTGCTTGATGTCGTTCGGAAGGCTGCTGAACACGTTCAGGAGTGTTTGATGAAGATTGCTGCGTTTCCACAATGATGCAAGCTCGCCAAGATATGTACGCATGCTGGTCCAGGTGCCGGCCAGCGCTTAGACTTACTTCCGTAAGTTAGAAACTGAGGCCTGCGTGAACTTGCAGCCGTATACTACATCCTGTCATCACCACGGTCTCTCCAGAAGTTCATGCCTTGAACCGAAACGGATTCCTCCCCAGGAGATACAATATTCGCCAGCCCAGCGACGTCCCGAGCCAACGTTTTCTTAAGTGACGACTGCTAAGTCCTTCTCCTACTTACGTAGGTACGCTTGCGCAAGATTGCATAAAGAAAAAGGAAGGATGAGGACGGTACTATAATACGTACATCAAAGAGCTTGTCCATACGAGAAATTGGCAGGTAGCCTTGCATGCTGGCTCATAACACCTGTTCGTTGACCAGCCGACTCATAGCAGGATCTCTCTGACCCGGCGCCTTCCTTTATATCCTCGCAACCCTTTTTAAAATGCTCAGCTGAAGGTACGAAGGTCTTTGTAACCCATCCATTTGTCATCCTTTTGAAATCAGGGTTCCGCCACCAACTCTCGCATCGGCTCGGAGTCATCTCCGTACTTCTCATAAGGCGGCAAGGTATCACTCCAGAATACGATGACAAGGCATGTATCTGACAGTACGTCCACCGGCTGTTGCTCACGGTGTGCATCTCTCGGTCTGTGAGCTTGCGCTCCATGGCTGTTTTATTGACAAGCAACCTAAGCGGCAAGAAATTGTTGTTGGTTTTATGAATATGCCGAGCTCCAACCATCGCCGCCTCTATATCCTCCACCTCACCAGAAAAGCAAGCAATATGTATGGTGCCACCACAGGCTTATTGTTGGCACTGTGTACTCCACACAGGTATTTCGATTTCGCCGACTGCAGCATTGTGCTCGTTATGAATGCTACGATCCTTCTTCCTCGATTCTGAAGCACGAGTTCTGTCAGTGACCCAAGAACTCTTGTGCATAACAGAAAAGTGCGACATAGGCAGCACTCATATACTCAAACTCGCGGGTCTATTGTTGATACGTACCATAGCTGCGTGGCTAAGGCCTACTATGGGAGAAGGTAATACTCGCAGCACCAACTTGCCGCAAGCAGTTGAGGTCTCCGGCCATGTCGGATTAAGATCTGTTCAATGTTTCTTACAGGACAGTTTGGAAAGTGTGTTTGATGGTGTGCTTTGAGTGGATGAAGTGCAGAAAGGATGCAGGAGTTAACTTTAGGGGTCACAGTAAATTCGAGGTGCCTAATGAACGGCCAACCCTCTATCAATACCAGTACTGCCATGTGCGGTGAAGGCTGACTGAGCTTACCCAAGGTCACACATTTTTCTTTCGCACTGATGTGTGTTTCGCAATTTTGATGTGCACGCGTGGTGAGAGAATAAAAAATACAAAAACCGAACAAAGTCGCTGCTTCTGTCCGTCGCATTGCTCCGGTGCAGCGCGACTGCCGCCGGACATCACCACCGAATAGTTTTTAGCAGTGAACTGACAACTGATCCAGCCTGTGAGTACGTACCTATATGTATGGAAGGAACAATGCCCAATCCTTGCTCCTGCCCGAAAATTCGTCAAAGAAGCTACGTACGTAACTTCCCCGTTTACGTTTTCGGTTTCATGAGGTTAATTGTGGGTTGTTGGAAGGAGTGGTTAGCTTAAGCACGATTCTAACCTGCCAGTGTTGGTTCTTTTCCTTCTTCCAGAATCCTCAGTAACTTCGTTGACTCGAGAATTTAGCTAACGACTTTTTATACCCATTGGTTACTCTATGACGTGATTGTTGTCCACATTCTGCAGTGGCTCGGCCGAATCGAGTAGTATCAATCCGAGATTTATGTAGACAGGTAACGTGCTTTGCTTACCAAGTAAAGACCAGAAGATTTATAAACGTGAAAAATTATGATGGTATGATCAATTCTTCTGTTTTCACATTGAAATTTTTAGCAACACATATATTTCGCCCAAAACACATACAGCACCGTCGTATCACTATCATCATGGCGCCCTCAAATCCAGCCTTGATGTACAAGAAGGTTCCTTCTGGCCTTCCAGTGCCAGGCCAGGACCTCGCAATCGAAGATGTTCAACCCGCTCCATCCGAAGCCCCCAAGGATGGTCTCCTTCCACAAGTCCTCTACTCCAGCGTTGACCCCTACCTCCGCGGTCTGCTTCGTGACTCCTCCATCAAATCTTACTTCCCAGCATTCAAGACGGGTGAACCCCTCAAGTCCGGCGCAATCGCCAAGGTGCTATCCTCCTCAGCACAAGGCTTCTCCGAAGGCAACCTTGTGCAAGGAATGCTACCCATCCAGCGCTACGTCGCTGTACCCTCCGACGCTGTCAAAGGCATCCAGAAGCTCGACGCCGACGAGAACGACAAATCCCTCGATCTACGCCACTACCTCGGCGCTCTTGGCATGCCAGGTCTAACCGCCTATTCATCCTTCTACGAGATCGGTAAACCCAAGCGTGGCGAAACAATCTTCGTCTCCTCCGCCGCCGGCGCAGTAGGCCAAATTGTCGGCCAGCTTGCAAAACATGAAGGCCTCACCGTCATCGGCTCAGTGGGCTCAGACGAGAAACTAAAGTACATCACCGAAGAACTACACTTCGACTCGGGCTTCAACTACAAGAAAGAAGGGCCGCACGACGCTCTCAAACGGCTCGCTCCCAACGGTATCGATATCTACTTCGAGAATGTCGGTGCAGACCATCTTGATGCCGCTATCGAAAATCTAAACACGTTCGGCAGGATCATCGCCTGCGGTATGATTGCAGAATATAACGCGAAGTCCGAGGAAGAGAGATACGCGCACAAGAATCTGATGAAGATTGTCGGGAAGCAATTGACCATGCGTGGTTTCCTTGTACATGGTGACCCTAGTTGTGGACCAAAGCACCAGAAGGACCATGTTGAGAATGTAACGAAGTGGTTGAAGGATGGGAGTTTTACGGCCAAAACCCATGAATGGGATATCAGCGAGGGTGATAAGGGATTTGTAGGGATGTTGAAGGGGGAGAATCTTGGAAAGGCGTTGTTGAAGGTTAGTTGATTGAAGGCCCGTAAATTAAATAGATATAGGGTGCTGTCAACATGAGGTCGATTTGTGCTCGAAGGCATGATGGAAATGCATACGTACGTACGTACGTACGTACTTACATACCTACCTACCTACATATCCTTGACGAACAGGGACTCGTTCTTCCATGTAGAATTCGACACTTGGACTCCGTACGAAGTCATACCGAGATCGCAAAACAACCACACACTGTCACCGTTGGCTGAGGGTAATGCTGGGAACAGTAACTTTCAGCTGGTGCAAAATTAGATAATGGCAACAAGTCCTTGTAGATACCACTGGAACAAACTGCACCAGTACATAGCGGCTGCCACGGTCTGCTGCGCAACAGCAAAAACCAGAAGAACAATACGTGCACGCATAATTGTGGGCAAATTAAAAAGCAAATGATGTGAAGTTGAAACGATCAGTACGTACGTACTTTTGCAAAAGTAACAGGAAGCTGCGTATCTCCACGTTCTGGCATCCTTACCTTACTTTCGTGCTAAGAAGAACATTGTGGTTTTGATTTGAGCTAAGCGAAGAGCTCCGAGGCATCCCAAAAGGACGTTCTCAAAAGAAATAAAGGAGCTGAATGCCAATTTGAGGAGATTATCCAGCAAGCCATCGCCCAACGCGAAATTGCCAGACCATTTGAGGCGCGGACTAGACTAAGGTACAAGAGTCCGCTAACGCAGCCCCACGTTTTGAGAGACCACATTGAATCGTAGTATCATAACATTGTATTATCCTGTGTTGTGGCCGATGCAGGAGGATACTCAAGATTGCAAGCTGGAAGGAAATACAGTCCTGTTCAGCTCTTAATGTTGAACCTGGTGAGTGGTGGGGACTGGATTCGATGGCAGCAGCTCGCCTCCTCGACCAATGAAGAAAGGTTCAACGATAAGAAAACAACCCGAACCAGTATAGTGCTCGCCTAAGAGACACTTCATTAGTCAGAAAGGCGAGCAATCGCTACCGAGCCCGTCCCTACTGCCACCAGGTCTAACATTAAGAGCTGGACAGGACTGTACGGAGGAGATAAAGTCCACGAAACCAATCCAGCAGGTCTATCGAGAAGCTCCGACTGTCCCCGCAGCACATTGAAAGACGTGGTGATGCCACAAGCCAAACACCGGAATCTACCATAATTGTCAAGCTTGATGGCAGCAACCCAAATACATGCTGATAGAATTTGTCAGTACCACCTCCACGGGCAGACCGTACATTAGGCTACGCGACAACCAACAGCCTTCCAGACATCGTGCAACGCATTGCTGAAGTTGAGAATACAAACCAATAGACCAGTGAGTATGTAACATAAAGCACAGAATGTGCATAGTTGTTGAATCCTACGTAGGTACTGTGGTTCATCTACACCCCAACCCTTCACTGTGCATGTACACTACTTCCTAGCAAAAACGAATAAATGCTCCTCCTCCCAAATCTCATCCTCCTTACATATCCCAGCCTCCACCGCCTTAGGTAAAAACTTACTACTCTCCTCCTTAACCACCTCAAATCCACACCCTTTCACCTCCCGCAAAACCTTCTCCCGTGACAGACTGGTAGCCACAATATCGCGTCCCATCCACTGAATCTCCATATTCTCACCATCGATCGGCACAGTAGCAAACACAAAGATTCCGCCATCCTTTAACCAGCTGTACACCCGACGAAACGTGTCGGCGATCTGTGCCTGACTCACGCTAGCGATGAGACTGAAATATACAGTCACAGCATCATACTGTACTCCGGTTGGCGGATTGAAGTCCTTGACATCGATCTTTTCAAAGGAGGCGGCTGGGACGTTTGAAGTAGCGGCAGCGATCATGGATGATGAGACGTCTATGCCGTGGACTTTGTGGGCGGCGGCGGCGAGACGCGAGGCTACGGGGCGGCCGGTGCCGCACCCTATGTCGAGGACTGAGGAGTGCGGGGGGAGATGCTGGAGGAGCCAGGTTACGCTTTCTTGTTGGGGGGTACAGGTTGCGAAGGCGGTTTCGTAGGAGGGGCCTACGGAGTCGAAGAGCGTTTCTGCGTTGTGACGCGGTGGTGCTGTGGAAGTGGTTGTTGTTGTTGACATTGTTTGTTTGGTGGTTGTGGTGGATTTTGAATGGATGGGTTGAGTGACTTGATTATGTGTGTAACTGTATTGTAGAAGTGTCGTGACTTGTTTTTGTGAGTAGGGTGGTAAGTATCTATCACAGTACAGTTTATGCTGGTAGTGTTGTGAATTTTGAACGGGACTAGTACGAGGGAGATAGACACCCATGAAGGTACCTACGTACTTATGTATGTACTCCTCTGTCTCGGTGAAAATGGCCCGCCAAGGCTTACTAAGCACAACTCTTTAGTGAGAGACGCTGTTTTGCTCAGTTTCACCACGTTATACCTGTCAAAATCTAGTAAACTTTGGATAATCTAATACCTCGCTTCTTGGCGATTATTTTCATACTAATTACACCCTACGTACCCTACCAAAGTTTGAGTGAGAAATATCATTAAGAAAGAGAAGCACTGTTTGTTTTCTAACATACGTGAGTGGGGAAACCACAAATTGCCAGTAAGCAGGCGGGCTATTTTCACTGAGACGGAAGAGTATATGACCAGCTCTTGCTTACTGTAAGGCCCGGACCAAGAGCTCGTGCATGATCGGGGACCACTTTTGCCTGTGGTGTTGCCAGATGAACCCTACAAGCGGTCAATGGAGGGAGATTTAGTGGATTGCATTAGCGCTCAATATATCCTCGTCTAGGCTTACTGATTAGGTTTCGTAGTATTATTTTCACGTGCGTAGTGGGATGTTTCGCGCTTATGCACCTCAATAGAAATAGGAAGGCGTTGAGA
>Ga0181464_1001300_pt1 | contig 11033 bp, 8 predicted proteins | sample InSIn2gowninarea_FD_119074 | JGI IMG/M metagenome (GOLD analysis project Ga0181464, IMG submission 119074) | Clean room microbial communities from NASA Spacecraft Assembly Facility at Jet Propulsion Laboratory, Pasadena, California, USA -... ...
TGACTTGCTCAATATTGACCTCATCATAATTCATCATAAGAATATGATAATCATGGTGACCAGATGGTGGAGCTCGCTGAGTTGCCTGACCTTGTGTAGGTTAGGTAGGAATATATCCTTGGTGAGGAAAAGGATTGGTAAGCATTGTTGGTTCAGATGAAGCAAGAGGGGGAATCTAAGCTATGGGTTGCGATCCTAGAGAAGCATCTTCTTGAGATTCCCATACTTGATACATATAAGGTAAATAAGGGACACTCATGATTATAATGACCGTATATGCCACAACAAGCATGAGGTTTTTTTGTGCGAAGACCCTTGTTTTGCTTGGGCCAACCACCCCATTGTTGGGTTGCGAAATTAGGCTAAGGACCCTGAGGTGCATTGGGTGCAGGACCTTGGTTTCCTTGATTACCATGAGATTGTTAGTTCTGATTACCCTTCCCTTCGTTCCTTTTCTTGGGCTTAGGGGGATTGAGTTCACTCTTCCAAGCATACACTTGACCTCGTGGAGGAGGTGGTTATTGTGGAAGAGGGGGAGCAGGAATGGTGGGTTGGGGCACTGGTGTTAGAGGGCATGGAGCATTGGGCAGTGCATACTTATAACAAGGAGAAGGGTGACATAGATAGCTTCAAAAAGCTTCAGATGATGGTCAATTGTAGTCAAATCCCCCAACACTCCCTTTAGGTTAGCATGGGAGCATCTTTAGATTCCTAGACGCTCTTTGGGCATCAACATGGTCCAAGGATGATATATCCCAGTTCTATGACTGCTTCTGGAGCAAAGACCCTAATTTGAGGTTTTCTCGGTAAAATATTATGTTATTGTCTATGTGAATACTTGTTTCTAATTATTTTTATTTTTCCTCTCGGTAGTTATTTATGTTCTACAGGAAATTTCTTAACAATACCTTCCTTGATTCTAACATTCCTAAGGTCCATGTCACCTTACTTGAGTCATCTAAGAAGAACATATCATTACGCAAGATCACCCAGGTGCTTTATGTGATAATTATGTCTATTATTCTTATCACTGTCCCTACCTCGAATATTTTCATGATACACTTCAAGTGCTTCACAAATTAGAGGTCACTCGTAGTGAGACCACCTCTCCTCTACCTGGAGATTTTGGTCCCACTCCTACACTGGAACTAGAGATCTCTCAAACATCCATTGTGATCCCTCCCCCAGATGTCGAGATGACGGATAGTACTGCTACTATTCTCTACCTATCGTCATCCATGAGACTGACACATTAGAACTCTCTTGATGTCTCCTATTGTGATTATGTTGAACCTTCTTCAACAGACACCCCGATCTCAACATCGATAGATATTCCATCTACTTGTCATATATCTCCCAACCTTGACGATGTGTTTGTGAACCTTGTCTCTCTTGAAGATGCCTTAGGTAGCTCTTCTCCATAATTTGGTCCCTCTTCCTCTAGTCCACTCATCTTCCATTCTAATGAAGACATTATGGAAGCTATGACCACTCTTGATTATCCTTGGGATGATATGCACCATCTTTCATACTTCCTTTGCAACAAACTCATGATAAAAATGTTGTGGAGTCCAAAGAATTCATTCATGGTGAGGTTGATTGGTTCCATCACCCCTAACTTTGAACCCATGAATTCAAACCACATCCACCTTGTGGCCATTACATTGCCACACGATGTTTGGGTAAGGGGTCATCCACTGTTGAGAGTCTAGGAGAAGAAATTCTCCACAACCCTCTTAGTGCATCTAGTAGTGTTGACTTTAGTACTATTATTCTTCCCCATTTAGAAGAACCTTTATAGTCCCATATTACTTCAGATCACTCTAGGGATGATCCACTTAATTATTCCTCCATCTTACATCAACAACCCATTCCCTTAGACATTGTTGTCGTTCAACCACCATGTTGTGTAGGTGAGCATCAGTTCATTATATCCAAAACCAATCTTTTGTATAGTGACACCATGAATGTGAACCCATAAATTAAACCTATTTGATTCATATATGTAGTGCGAAACGAGATTGGTAATCCACCATTTCCTTTCTCTAACTGTATCTATCCACTCTTTCCACAAGACGACACCCGTAACATAAACAAATGGCGAGCCACATCATCAAAATGTGTTTGGAGTCCACTACTCTAAATACATCTGGTATGACCATAAGCATACTACATCTATCCATACAACAATAGGGGGCACCTATGCCCCTATGTCTCCTCATGGTTCTCTAGAGAATCTTTTGCCGGTAGGACCAAATTCTTGAATCCATTATTTGAGCACTTGGAACACAATTTCACTCCACAAACTCATTTAACTAGGGGGGCATCATTCCCACCTGATCAGTCCCCTCCATTATCACATGTTGGGGGGAAGTATCTCATGCTTGGGGGCATGATGGCCCCTGGCCACCTTCTCACTTGATTAACATAAGTCTTGGCCTAGACCCCAACAATATAGGTATGGTTGATTACCCTCTCTTTCCTTGGATAGTTTGTCCTACTTGCCTCTCCAGCAAGCCATATACACATCACATATCGTAGATGCTTGATACCATATATTAAAACATCCTACTGTATGTGATGCCTCACTTATCACTTAGCCCCCATGTTTGACTTAGTGGGAGGGGATGATCCTAGAGATTCTCTAGTCATTCATTCCTTTATTCCTTTCTTACCTTGATTCTTCACCAAGAACCATCCTTCCAAGAAGCATTAAGGCTATCTGTAAACAAGTAAGGCCACCTGCCTCAATCTGCATATCTTGATTCCGATGGTCAATTTGTCTACTATGATCTCCACAAGATTTAGTTCCTTCTCCTCCTCTCCCGATTCTCGACAGCTCACTATGCAAATAAATTAGATTTGGGGGCAAGAATCATTTTTATAGGAAAAACCCTAGTTTTTTTGTTTCCCACTGCGACCAAACCATAGCTCCATTTCACGAACCATCAACATCATTGGAAATATCTCACCGAGTTCTATAAGGGGTCTCCCTTTATTTTTGGTAATTCGACACTTCACCAAGAAGCCACTTTTTCCATGAGGTCTTGTTTTGCTGCCTATTAAAATCAAATTTATTCACTTGAGCTACCCATACTTTGGTACCACTTTACCTTTGCACTGGTTGACTCATGTGTCAATTTTAGTAATGATTAACCATCATTTACCCATGTTTTTATGGTCCCCTCCGGACCTCCCCCTTGTGGCAACATCAACAGTCATCCTTGTTCAGAGCATCCAGGATGAGTCAGCTTTGTATCTATAGTGCTTGTTCTGAGTCCCCTTAAGTCCAGTTACAATGTTCCATACATCGTCATGTCACATCCACCCTATATATTCATATTTTACCTCCAACTCTATTGCTAAGCCTTTGTCAAACAATCGTTTGAGTCATTGACCATCCCCTCCAAAATCGGCTCATTTACTGCCAAGTCAACCATCCTTATTATGCTCTGACAAGGGAAATTTTCACTTAGTCACCCATATGATTTCCTTCCATCATCATCCCTGGTGTCATTCCATCAGTCACTCTACTATGATTCCTTGTGTCTTTGTTAAGGATTCCTTATTGCCTTAACTTTGGTGGGCCCTCTTCTATCAAACTTAACACATTTACTCCAGGAGAGTGGTCTATAGGGCGGTGTACCTTTTTTCCAACTTCCATATTTGTTTAGTTCTTAGATCAAGCAAAGAGAATCACCATTAACCTTTGACTTGGTTGTTTATCATGTGCTTGACACCAGCTACTTATTGCACGATTGAGATTCATACACTTAAGGGTTCAGTGATCCAGACAATTGTCCTAGTGATTCCTATGTGTGTGTGAGATGTTCTAGACTTCATGAGAGGGTGGCCCTTTAGGTAGCCCCCCACATTCTTGGATGACCACAGATGTTGATCCAGCCTCAGATGCAGTTCCACAGATGTGATGGGTTCTGTTTTTGCCACTTGCAGCACCCACAACATGCATGTCTCCTTCAGATGATCCATTCATATCTTCAGAGCCCTTTCCTATTTAGTAGGTCTTCTTTGGTTGCAATCCCCCCTCACCATATCAGATTGAGCGGAATTATGTCTCATATACTTGGATTTTATTGTATTTAGTCTTGGCCTATGTTTTTTGAGGCGCATTATGCATATGGGATCCATTGTATTATATCCTAACCCATTGATGCCAGTGTATCATGTACCTTGTAGATCATTCCCACATTGCTGGGATCATCATTATTATTTGTATGCATTTATCTCGGTGGGTATGGGTATGCCTCCCCTGCCTCGCTTGAGATCATGTACTCCCACATAAAAGGAGACTTCTATCAGTTTAGTATGTCTCACCCCCTCCATTTTTGTTTGTCCTTGCATTTCTTCAGTTCTCTCTCTCTCTCTTTGACTCCCATTTGGTGTCTCATGGAAGTGTAACCTACAACGTATTTCGGTCATATGATTTTCTCCTCACATTCATACATTTGGGGGAAATCTATTATCACCAAAAAATGGTCACCTAGTTGTTTCTAACTAGGTGGATCAAAATACACCATGTAGGATTAATTTTACCATAGTAAAATCACTTTCACTATGGAAAATAATTTAGTAATCCACTTTTATTAAATTATTTTCTGATTAAAATTCAAAAAAACCCATGAGAATATTGAATAAATCATTATTTATTTAATTTTCTCTAGGAATAATTATTAAATCATTGTTCAATAATTATTCCTTGTCACATTGACTAAATCCCCTAGGAATAATTAAATAAATCACTATTTATTTATTATTCCTTATTTCCATCATTGGAATAGTTGTTAAATCACTATTTAATAATTATTTCAATTTCAGATCATTTTTAATCCTCATGAAATAATTAATAAATCATTTTATTTGTTAATTATTTCTAGATAAAGATATTTAACCATTTTAAATATATTTTCCCTCTCTAATAAATATAATAAAGTATTCCTAATGGTTAGATCTTCATATGGTCAATATTATTTTATTATTCTCTATTTTCGAGATTAACTCAATATTTTGTTATAAATAGGAGTTTTTCATTCATTCTCCACCATGATCATTATCATCGTCACAATTATCATCTTTTTTTTTGAGCTCCCATTTGAGTTCTCCACATTGCTTGTGTTTTTCACATATTGAGAGAGAAGATCATTTACTAAAGCATCAAGGACATCAAAGGACCCATCCCACGGAGGGGGATTTGCATACCCTTTTTGTAGATCGGTTTCACTAGTTGTTTTCAATAAAGAATTTATTCAATTAAAGTCTTTCTGTTTGGGTTATTGCATTGGATATCTTACTGTTGTTTTCTATTCTAGATCATATATGTTTTGGTTGCAGGTTTTTCCATTTTTATTACAGACATGAACCATAAGAAGCCATCAAATTTTTGTTAGGGTCACTTGTCACCTAGTGACTTGAGTGAAGTATTTTTGATATACCTTCTAATAAATTTCACACTAACACATTGTGCATTTCCTAAAGGTAAGGCTTGTGTAGTCTCTAAGAATAGTGCTTACACAATGATTAGCACAATGCACTACACAACCTATGCTAACAGTCAGTGTGCACTATCCATTGATGGTCTTCCTCTCACTTTGGCTGCAATTGTACTACTATTCCAGTGAGTTTTCTCAACTGTCACTTTTGCGCATGTTTGTTTTTGCAAGTGTCACTTTCACTTTCGTGACTATAGTTTTTCTTTCTTTCACTTTAACAAGTTCCATTTTCACTTTATATTTGTTCTAACACGCGTCTCTTTCATTTTCTTCAGTGTTTACAATTGCCAATTTCACATTTTCTTACTGTCGCAAGTGTCGCTTTTGACTGTTTTGACTCTTGCATGTGTTACACTCTGGCGTATCACTAGAGGCAACTTTAGTGCACTCATCTACATTATAAGATTCTATATATCATAATAACATGCGCTTGACACTCTCTCACAAATTATCTCACTTTTTAGTTGCATTCAACACTTGTGTCACAATTTGTATCCTAAGTGCGGCAAAGCTACGTTTCAATTGTCACATTCTAAGTGTCACTTTGTTTTCATTTCAAGGTAAGAATTATGATTTCAAGTATTGTGCATCGTCTTGGCTTGTGTTTGATGGTATACATGTGTGACTTGTTTCAGAACTTGTTTGCATGTCTTGTTCTTCCATGTTCCATTGATCCTATACTTAGTCATTTTTTTTTCCTCCCCCTACCCTCACACCTTTCATAGTCAGTGGATGAGTGAATTTCTCATTTCTAGTCAATAGTGGTACATCACTTACCCTATGTAAATGTACACTGCACCATCTTGAGAGCCTCCTCCTTCACAAGTCATTGTATAATATTCAACCGCAATCTCTTAATATCCTTCTTGCTTACCCTTGAAAACTACGCCCAAGACACAATCCTCCTTGCCTCCCTAGCGCATGTCACATTAATAGTCGACAATGGAGCCACTCCTTGACCTATGTATTGGGAAAATATGCACACCTAGAGCCTTCCCCTTAAGCATTACACACTGCATAGTTACAGTGAGAAAGCATGCTACCCTTACCTCTTACACTTGCTCACTGTGCCAAGACAGAAATTTTCCTACCTTCATAGCACATGGAATAGTTCTAGTGGGAAATGAAGCCTCTCTTAAATAATTTTTAAATAAAACTATAGTCTTCCTTAAGCCTGCCTCTCATCACAGTGCATGGTGCAATTTTAGTCAGCAAGCTATCAACCCTTGCACACTAAAATTTTCCACCGTGCGTAACACTTTCTCATGGTTTTCTCTCCTAGTGCATGGCATAGTCCCAATCAACAGTTAGCACCCTTGAAGATGAAAAATGCACTATGCTCTCCCTCCTTCTGTCTTGAGAAACTACAATCCTTGAGCCCTTAGTCATTTCCTCCACCACTACACACACATGCTTTCCTCCCTCTCTTTCCCTAGTGCAATGCACATTTCTAGTGCCCAGACACTTATTTCTTACCTCTTGCAACTATGCACTACACTTGTGCATGCCTCTCCCTCTTATCTCCTAGATAGACCCATCATAATTAGCCTCTTCCATAAGGAAAGTAGAGGTAGAATAGAAATTTTCTAGACTGATCATGCCTTCTCATGAGTGATCTTCATTGGCAGGTATACCACTTCAATATGGAAAGGTGATGCTCAAGGATTATGTCAAGGATAGGGAAAAAGAAGCAGTTTCAGAGAAGAAGCACAAATAGGAATCATAATGAAGAACTCAAAATAAATATTGGGCCATGAAAGAGTGATGGAATCTCATGTTTGCTTGGAAGGTTCCAACTTTGATCTAAACCCTTTGGAGGGTAAATATGGGGAACAAGGGAATATCCATCATGAAGAAGTTAAAGTAATAGCAACAAATAGAAGAATTTGTCATCTCCACATCAGCATGAAGTTCTATGTCATCATGTCCAACCTATGGATTGTACAAGTGTCATCACAATTTCATATGTGTCAATGGCTCTTTCCACATGATATGGAGTGTAATTATGTATTTCCAAGAAAATCATAAAATGTAAATGTGTGGCAGTCCAAGAGTCACATGTGGAATATTAAAAGTCACATGTGGACCAAAGACTCAATAGAATTTTAAAGGTCACTTAGGAGTCCAAGAGTCATGAGGGTAACTTAAGAGTCATAAGGGATATGAAAGTTCATTCCTATTGTTATAAAAGAAACCTCATAACTCAAGCAAAGGGATTTTGGAGTCTTACACTTTAGAGAGCTAGCCTTGGCTTATCTAGCTTAGCATAAGATATAAGATCATTCTTTGGAGAAGCAAGAAGTGAATTAATGTTCCACTATTGGAGCTAGTGCCTCACCATTGTAACTGTGTACTTGGATATTTCACTTAATCATTAGAAGCTTATTGATCCAACAAACTTTCATGCATGTATCATAAATTTTGTAAGACTATTCTTTGGATGTTTGCGGTATATATTATGTTCACATGTAATAAATAAATTGAACTACTTCATTTGTATTTGGTGCTTATCTTGTTGGATGTGTGTTGTATGTTCTTTAATGATTGTTGTGTCTATGTGAACTATTTCAGTAGATAATTAATGACTCTTTCCTTGCTCTCATGTGCTTCTCTTAGGGTAGTACTATAAATGTTATTCTAGAGACCCACTCTTTACTACCCTCTCATGAAAGTGTCCTTTTACACATTGCAATTGGTGTTTCACAGTGTCAAATTGATTGTTGATTTCAAAGGTTATTTGTATACTATCTTATGTTATTCATTGTATCTAACATACACCTTTGAGTTATGGTGGGTGGCTCAGTACTCCATATGGGGCTCCTACTCTAAATGGATTGAGGTTTAGCTGGGAGTTCATATCAGGGAGACCCTCTATATGTTGGCGGTATCTAGTATCGTCAACATTTTGGCACTGAAAGAGGGCCATATGACAATTTGTTCCCATTGAGCATGTTTTGAATCTCTTATCTTAAATGGCTCATTCCCAAATCATAATCCAGATATATATTTTTTTCTAAGTAAATTGATCTTATCATCCCCGCGGAATTTGTCCATAACTTTCTTGAATTTAAATTTGATGGTGAGGGTGAACTAACTATTCTTGGACACTTCTTTTGATTTATTCAATTATGTCTCTCTAATGGAATTCATTGTAAATATGTTTGGAGCAGGTTGTTCACCTTCACACTTGAAGGTCGAGTCAAGAAATGGTTTCACACATTACTAGTTGTTGCTATCCATTCATTTAGGCAAATTGTTAAGGATCTTTGTGAAGCCTTTAACAAGTATGATTATCAATATGTATGTGATAGAATAAATCATCTTAGAATTAGATATGGTAAATCTTCAGAGGCTTTCTTAGTCATTTTCTTTACCTTTGTTATGAGTTTCATAGAGAGGATTTTTACTATAACTTTATCAGTAAAACATTTCAGAGCTTGATTCTTCTCTCTGTGAAATCATTTGAATCTAAACATTTGGATGATTCTTCTCTTCTAACTTATGTTGATCATGAAACACCCCAAATCTGTGAGGAGGAACCTACTATTCCTTTTGTTCCTTTTCCTCCTTCTTTCTCAGTACCAATTTGGGTTCCCCCTTGTGATGATGTTGAAGTTGGGAAATATGAAAGTAAAATTGTTGATCCATCTTTCCCACCTTCATCCACCTCCCATGATTTTGATCCTATTGAGGAGAACTTGGAATGGTTCAACAATTACATGGAGCTTGAAGTGAAAGTTGATCCCTTGGTATTTAAATATCACGTCAATATGCATAATCCTAATCTGAATCTAATTTAATTGAAAACATGATTGCCTCTGGGGATACCCTAAAATCTCTATCATCTATGTCTCATAATTCCTTATTTCATGATTCGCTTGATCAACCTACTTCAAACTCTATGTATTTTCAACCTAGTGTTTCAAGCAGTAAGAAAGAACAAGGTGGTTGCATTTTACATGTAAAGGAGAAAATGTTAAAAATATGTAGTATCTTTCTTCCCTCTTTAAAGAAGATAATCTTTCATTTATGGCTCATCATCAATATCGTAATCTTGATAACTTTTCAAATGATTCCAAATTTCATTCAAGTTGAGGCTTTCGACAACCATCACCATGAAATCTATTATTCCACTAATACATGTGGTGATGAGTGTCGAAGTAAATGGGATGATATATTTTCTTCTTCAGAGGACTTAGATTTGCAAGGTATCAATCCATAATCTACTTCTAATAGTTTACAATCTCCATTTTTGAATTGGGATGATATTTCGGTTCCAAATTCTTTTGAAATATCTTTGATTCATACATCTCCAGATATCAAATCTGAAGAGGTAAGTTGTTAGGTTTTTGAATATTTGTTATACCCTGATGAAGAAAAACAAGGTCAATCTAAATGTCACATTGGTATGCCTATTCTTTGACTATTATGTTGATGAAAATGATCTCATAAAGCATAACATGCATATAGATCCATTATTCTTGCAAGTTCAATTTAATTTAGCTATAATTGATGCTTCTCCTCCTGAGTCCTTTCATCCTTCCTCACCTCAAGCACACTATTCATTGTACCCATATATGTTTGATACATTTTTTATAATAGTATTTTATCTAATCCTTTAGATCTTTATTCTGTTCCCTGTGATTGCAATTATGTGCAGGATGGCGTGGTTCTATAATCAGAGGATGAAAAGTTTGAATCCATTACTCATGATTTATTCAACTATAAATATTTCATAAGTTAGAAGGAACATTTTACAACTCTAAATGATCAAGGGAGTTATTTGATTGATGCATCTAAATTCTCTACCCATCAAGAGTTAGATATGCTTAATCATAAATATTTTTAAACCAATGGCCATACTAATGTTTTCACTAATACATATGATGATAGTGGTGCATATCTACTTATTGATTTTTCTAAGCCACCTAAATTCAAAGATCCATCGTCAGAAAGTTCAGAGACTATTTAAGAGGTCGAGGCACTTTAGCTCCTACTGATGGTAATGTCAAGCTCTTACAATCATGTTGATATATCTCAACTAAGTTGGATCCAAATGTTCACGCATAATTCTTTCCTTAACATTCATCTGTTGGATGTGAACTCATTCTTGAGGGGATTTTAGTGTTTCCAAGCTAATCTTCCTAATCCTCAAGATATACTTTCTAGTTAGATACAAGTTCTTTTTAGGTTTTATCCCTAAGTTCAAGGTATCAATATTTCAGGGAGTATTGGTTCTAAATATAGATTATTTTGTCTTCACCACTTATCCTGCTTTAAGATATAGTCTCTGCTTTTTGTTTATCAACTTCAAACACATTTACAAGACTATTCATACCTCAATTGTTTCGATAGGGGAAAAGGAAAGTAAGTATATTGAGCTTTGGATAATAAAATTCAACCACATTCGTTAATGTTGCTCCACTGCCAGCAAGCCTGTTTAGTACCCGAGCAGAGTCAACTCAAGGAATAATAAGCATCACTTCGCTGCCAACAAGCATGTTTAATACCCCAACAAAGTTGCTT
>Ga0181464_1001700_pt1 | contig 11030 bp, 7 predicted proteins | sample InSIn2gowninarea_FD_119074 | JGI IMG/M metagenome (GOLD analysis project Ga0181464, IMG submission 119074) | Clean room microbial communities from NASA Spacecraft Assembly Facility at Jet Propulsion Laboratory, Pasadena, California, USA -... ...
TTAACAGTCGAGCGAGAAATCCCTCACCATATGAATAGTGAGTGACCCCTCACCATCGGAATAGTGAGTGGCTCCGCCCCTAAAGAATATAGGGCCCTTATGGTCGAGCGAGAAATCGATGGCGGCCTTAACAGTCGAGCCCCTACCGGTCCTTATGGTCGAGCACCTAAAGGTCCTTATCAGTCGAGCACCTAAAGGTTAGGGTTTACTTATTGGGTGGGGGGCTTATGGTCGAGCCTGCTTGCGCATCCTCTGATGGCGGCCCTTATGGTCGAGCGAGAAATCCCTCACCATATGAATAGTGAGTGACTCCGTCCCTCTATTTTAGGAAAATAGAGCGAGAAATCCCTCACCCATATGATGAGTGAGCGTTAAAACCCTTATGGTCGAGCACCTAAAGGTCCTTATCAGTCGAGCACCTAAAGGTCCTTATGGTCGAGCACCTAAAGGTGATGGCGGCCTTAACAGTCGAGCCTGCTTGCGCATCCTTATCAGTCGAGCCCCCTAAAGGGTGATGGCGGCCTCTCCCTTTTGGTCGAGCACCTAAAGGTCCTTATCAGTCGAGCCTGCTTACGCATCCTTAACAGTCGAGCCCTGCCTTCATTTTACTTATTGGGTGCCCCCTCTCAAATAAGTAACCAAAGAGCAACTCAAGTTCCTCTCCTTATCAGTCGAGCCCCTCCGGTCCTTGATGCTTATTGGGTGGCCCCTCTCAAATAAGTAACTAAAAAGCCTGCTTACGCATCCTTTTGATTTCTCATAAATTTTACGATGCATCATGATATTATCAAAGGAATGTGCTTCTACCAGGGTTTGGAGTACTCTGGGGTCAACGGAGGGTAAGGTGGAAGGAAGGCTATGACAAGAGGGGAATATGACTCAAGGCTTGACTCTGCTGCTGACTGAGAGTCATAGTAAACCATCCAATTGTGAGCCAAAGGGGAGAGCATAATGTATGAGCTACTGAACTGAGTCCCTCCATAGTCTGGTACTGTACTATGATGTAAGAGATTTATATAGCTGAATGCACATAGTCTCTCCAATATGGAATGGATACTATAATCCTCCTGACTGTATGATATGAGGATCCAACTGATGATATCCCTCCAGCATAGCTGGAACAGAGATATGCTGCATGATGACACATGTCCTCCCTGTAACTGCTGGCACGAGGACAAGAGGGAAATATGTTGACTGGTACTAGGCTCATGTAAGTGTTTACTTACACTTGCTCAATCCATCTCCACAGGAGTAGGTCATATCAGTGTAATGTGATCTTGGCTTTGGCTACTAGGCATAACGCTCTAAATGTGATACAACTGGGCATGGACTCCATATAGGTGCTGACTGGTACTAGTAAAGCCTTAGTCATAGGGTAAACAGAGGAAAGTGAATGGCTCGGTGGATGTATAACGGGCTAACATATGTGATCAATGGGCGGATGTATAACACGATAATGTATGGATAGGCCCAACCCCTAATAGAAACACTAGGCTCCAATGTAGCGAGGGTATCAAGATGTACCATTACTCTACTCATCAATAAATAGGGTAAAGAATATGGTCATTCTCTAGGTTTCTTTCACACTAAGTAGCAAGTTTACCAGGGTTAGTTTTCATTAATGAGCTTAAAGTATACAATGCACACATCAAACCACAAGCTGATCAAAAGAATATAATAAACCATGCAGGAAGATCACATCACCATCATAAATTCATCATAATACAACTTCTCATAATCCAAAAACATACCCTGGACATGTCATCATGAAGAATGGCACTAAAACATGCACATGTAACCTGTGAAAAGTGGATCATCATTGATGACCTAAGCCTAGCCTTGGCCATCATCCCTCATCAATATATGATCTGGAGAGAGATGGACTCATCTGAATACAAAAACTGTATCATCATGTACCCCATACAATATGTGGTACAATAAGCATCACAGGGAAATGGCCTCTGAGGGGAATAGTTTGGGATTTATGTTAGTGGAACCCATCCATGGTTGGGAGAGAAGGGAAGGGATGCTGGTCAATCTGTTGCTACTGATGGGTATCTATCTCGCTCACGAAATGGAACAGGAAGGGGTAGACGTTGGTGGATAAGCTGGATCTATAGAAAGGACTGGTCCTCAATCTCTAACCCGAGGGCACGATGCCTCTGTTTCTAATACCTATGCCGTAGCTACTAGGCATGCTTCATCTACTGGGTCTCGATCTGGAGAAGAAGGAACTGGATCTTGATAACGATCAGGAACTGGAACATCTGCTGCTGGACCTGTCACTGGGACTGCTGCTTATGGGTCTACTGCTGTTGGATCTGCTGACACGGATGCTGGTCTTGCTACTTTTCCTGTTCCTTCGATCAGACTGACTGGCTGAACGGCGTGGCATAGCTCGCACAGCACGTATCTGGGAATGACCAAAAACCGCATATGGTTATAGTATGACGGGAATACCGTGATATAGTGAGTTCCCGACATGAGTGACTGGGCGAGTCACTCTGGATTGACAAGGAAGCAAGTACGAGATACCTTCTCTGGAACACGATTGAAGGGAATGATAATTTTGATCGATAGGTCCAAGAGTCGCGCATTAGTGTTTCCATAAACATGTCGGAGAGCACGGGATGTGCGGGGCTTAATATTGAGGTAGAGCTAGCATGGTTATGGTGCTTTGACGTGCCATGCTAGTTCGAGTCATTTTACCTCGCCCTCGGGTGTGAGATGCTCCACACGGACCTAGAGTATAGCCACAAAAGCTAGGTCCTTTCCCATAGAATCTGTCAGTCTGTCTATGGGATAACCGAGTACCGATGCGCCCCACCTACCTATTTCGGGGACACGGTGAACACATAGGGACGAGAAGGAGCACGTATGCGAGTCAAAGGCCTCAATCGAGACTGCTTATTTGGTGGGTTATGCCAATAGATACCATTTAGTCCTCACATCCAAGAGTCTGATGAAGAAGCGCGCCAGACAGTGATCACAAAAGCTGCTTCCCTTATATTGAACTACTAGCACCGAGATACTGGGGGTTATTAGTCAAAGCTGCAGTGAAATAATTCACGATTGCCAAGCCGCTTATCATCCTCTCTTCCGCTGATTCTGTGATACTGTCGCCTACTGATACAGATCTGTCCTTCTTGGTCAAAGGGTGCGGTACCCAGCATCCATCCTCCATACATATAAAGCAAGTGTGATGGCAGGTCTGTTATATGTCATTTCTTTCTTTCTTGATTGGCCCATTCATGCACATGACTGGAATCGCTGGAATCACTGGTCGAACTAAGCCTTCCATCGACCTTCCTGCTTCACTCAACCTCTCTTGCTGCCCATCTAGTTTTTGATTACCGCCGTAGATCTGCTCTATCCCCAGCCATCATACTCAGACTCATTTTGCTCATACTCCAGACCGCTCATACTCACTACATCTCTCTCTATACCCATCCTACCTTCTATCTAGCTATACACATCTAGAACACAGCTAGCTCCTCCCTATGGAAACATCACTATCTATCTAGCGATATACCGAGCTTATTGAACCAATCAACCAAGCAGACACTCAACCAATCAAAGCATATATGCCTAGCTCCATCAATCCATCCATAAAGCAAGGAGGTAGACTGAAATCAATCAGTCAATCAAGGTCCGGAGGTCTTGTCCGCTGAGGGCAAGGAAGCAGACTGCATTCCAGCCATCATTCCAGCAGGCAGAGGAAACAGCCATCTTACACAACACTCCAACCTGCCTTATGAGCCCATACTACCCATCTCAACATCCAGACCTTCTAGCCCAGACATCAAAATCATACTCATACCGCACCATGAGGTCTGCGAGCGTATGGGACATTGTCTTTCGTTTTGCAGACTCAAGCATCCACTTTATCCCCTTACTGTAAAACCTTATATGGATTCAGTTCAATTCGCCTACCAAACCTACCAAAAGTCGCTTTTCTCTGAGCAGTTGTTCGATTCAATCGTTATAAAAAGTAATTTGACTAGCGGGCTTTCCTTCGCGGTCAATAGCAAGGTCAATAGCAAGGTGTGGTGGTAACGTCAGCAATGTATGTAGTACCAAGCACCTTCGTACGTGAGAAAAAACCAGGTAAGTGATCAAGGTGGGCTTGGGTTACTTAGACTAAGACTTACAGGGTCTAAAGTGTGGGCTTGCCTTGGTGTCGAACGCCAAACCCCAAGCACCAGTTGCTCTAATCTTCCTATGTGGTTTTTCTTTCAATACGTTACATGCCCTGGTGACTGGGTTCGGGTGACTGGGCTTGCTCTTGCTTGGGTGACTGGGCAAAGTGATAGATATTGATTTTGGACTGGGAAGGGCGGGCACTCGCACCTTCGGTAGTGATTGGTATAGCACGCGAAGCGCCACGCACCAGATAGAGTTATTTACTGACACTGGGAGGAAAGGTGCGATAAAGCGCATTTGAATGGCCATTGTATAGCTTTCTTTAGTTTGGTTCAAGGTAACCTATGGTTATTATTCAAGCGCTGAAACTGCTTCTTTGACTTTTGTCCTTTCCCTTCTTCTAGCCCTATCCATAGTTTCTGTAGTTCCTGCTCTTGCCCTAGCCTGCCTCTAGTTCTAACCCTGTCCTAGCCTGTCTTCTGCCTATTCCTTTCCTGACCTTGATAGATATAAAGTCAATGCCCCCGCGGCAGCCTTGAGCGATATATAAGGTTGATATTCTTTTCTTATCTTAAGAGGTGTAGAGAAAAAAGCGATATAATAACCCCAAACGACCAATCTATGCTCTTCGGGGTCTCACCGAGGATGAACTACTAATTAACCCCCCGCAAATTGATAGTTGGCGAGGTTCAGTGGCTTGGTTCAGTGACGATGTTTAGTTTCGATAGAGAACGTGCTCAAAAGATCTCAATTTCTAAGTGATAGATAGAAATGGCGAGAGAAATGGGTAGTTAACGAAAGCAGGTTCACGATTGGGTAGTTCGATGGCTTAGCATGTGATATGGCCAGTCCCCTGAACCCTAGTATAGTTTTGATTGGCCAGTCCCCTTCCCCTTGAACCGGGGACCCTTCCCCTTGAACCGCTCTACTCAGTCAACCTGTTGATGCGGGCTAAGGATGGAAGGAAGATGCGCCCCTATCTTCTCACTCAGGTCTAACCCTCCCCCTCACTAAATAAGTCACTTGGGATGCGCCCTCTGATGCCCCGGTATGCCTTGCCTCGGTTCATAGGTGAGATGCCCCTCTCTATTGGTACGGATAGTCGGATTTATCACCCTCTCAGATATGCTATGCACCCTCGGTATGCCTTGCCTCGGTTCATAGGTTATGTTATCAAGCTAGACCAAAGGTTTATATACGAGAGCCTTCATAGCCAGTTCGGATCGGATTGTAACCCTTCTCAATAGTCTTTAGATCGGATTGCTTAAGCCTTCATAGTTCCCTAGCCAACCATAAAGTGTCCTATATGTATACAGATTTAGATAAGAAATATGGGGTAGTTCTACTATTTGAAAGGACCCACTCGGTATTAGAAAGGTTGCTATGTACCCTCCTCTTCCGTTGGTCGAGCGGATGGATAGATAGTCTTTCTCGACCGATTGGCAAGTGCGGAGCTAAGACGGATAGATAGTCTTTCTCAACCAAAGCTTCCCTCAATAGCTTGCCCCTATCTTCGCTCTACCGTCACCCGCCCTCACCCTTTGCACTCGTAAATTGACTAAAGGGACAGAGAGCTAATTTCTAACAATAGATAGGCCACCCTTTCACTCTTTCATTTACCATCCCTCATAAGCCAGGGTTATTAGGGGAATTTGCCTGGGGATTGGGGTGGGTGGGTAAATAGTAGTCGAGCCAGCTTTCGCTTCCAGATACGATGATTGATTAATGAAGACAGCATTGCCAGGATATGATGGATGCCCACTTTCCTTTCCATTTTAGTGCTACCAACCACATATTATACCATACCTTTCACTTACTGCTTTCATCCAACGGATATGGAGTGATCCCTAACCCATTGATGAAGCCGGTAGACACGGGAGCTAGTCACCTTTACTATACCTTGCCTTAGGAATTCTTATGGGTACCACTAGAATCTTCTGGTCCTGCTGAGGAGCCAATACGATTCAGAAATTTGAACCTTTCACTTCGTTCCTGCTACCCACCTTAACAAATAGCATTTCCTTATACCTAGTACCACTTGAATGAATCGGGCGAGCTACTCATTATAATCGGGACGGGATTCAACCGGCCAACCTTACCCTTGACTTGATTTACTGCCGAAATCCTAGGACGATGGAGAGTTATGCCCATTGAGTTACCCACGACCTTCTCTTAGAAGGAACAGGTGGATCGATCCCTTACCTTAGATCTAGACCCATCGCTTAATTCATCTGCCATATGCCTTCTCTTAATCGGGGCATTTACCTTACCCTTTCCCTTTCTTATTCACCCTAGTGAATGGAGTGCTGCCCAACTCATTTATGAAGCCAGGAAGGTCCGGAGGTCTTGCGCTTCCGAGTGCAAGGAAAACAAGGGGAGGCTAGGCATAGATGGCATGCTATTAAACCTTTACCCTGCCTTACCTTTACTTACGTGTTTCCAAACACACCTTTACCCAATAGACCTTACCCTACCTTATGATTCTTGGTACCACGTATTAGATTCTGGTTTGGCCGAGCCTTTCTTATACGATTCATCCATTTGAACCCACTCTGGCTAGGATGCGCAAGCAGGCTCGACCATGAGCCCCCCCACCCAATAAGTAAATTGAAATAGACTTACCTTTCTTTTCATGCCTGAACCTCATACTTATCACCTTAAAACCTAGCACCTGTTAGCCCTCTCTACTACTTGCAGAATGATTCGCTTAGGAGGGAGGTACGCACTGCTAGAGAGAGAACTTATCTTCTCAAGACCGCATGGATCACCTTACCTTGACTTGGATTACTGCCTTCACCCTAGGACGATGGAGTACTCTTCCTGCCCAACCACACTTACCTTCTGCCAGGATGGATTAGATTGGTATGGCTTTACCCCTTACCCTTACACACTACCTATACACCTTCAGAACTAGACCTTTTCCCTATACCACTGAATGAATTAAGCGCTTAGGAGGGACTGCTATTTACCTTCTCTTATCAGGACCGGATCACTCCGACTTCGTCCCTTACCTTTCTTACTCTCCAGAACTTATCCCACTTATAACCTCTTCAGTCAGGAAGACCTTCGTAGGGAGCCTTCTATTTACACTTTACCCCTTCCCTTGTTTACCAACTCACCCACCCGAAGAACTAGACCTACCACTTTAGTTATGAAAAGCTTAGGAGGGAGGGACTAAAATGAAAGGGAAGTAGGGCTCTTCCTAGGAATGCAGTTGTTTATAATTAATCAATCGTATCCTGGGCAAAGGTCGGCCATAATAGTTGTCATAGTGGTACCAAAGAAGCATTTGTGAGCAAGTGTAATTCCGGGCCTGTGAATGCTTTCTTTCTGGAAGGCGGTAAAAAGCTCTATGGTAAGCCCCGTCCGTCCCGTCCAACGCTACGCTGTAAGGTTGGGGGCATTACTAAGTGGTGGGGTAAGTCGTAAGGTGAAGGCAGGTGGGTAGTAGGTAGAGTAGGTCAAAAAAAAAAGGTTCAGGCAAGTAAGCAGCATCTAAAGGTCCTTCCTATCCTAGCAATGCAGTCCTAATGAATCAATACGTATCTGGGGTTTCAGCCCGGCCCGAAAAGCTCAATAGTGCTACCCACTAAGATTCCTGCCTAAATGACTTCGTTTAGCGCTGGGGGAGCTTTAACCCTGACGGTTGTCCTTGGGCGTTAGCGCTTTCGCTAGCCAGGAAGAAGTAGTAGGGTTGTGAGTGAGTAGGTAGTAAAGAATAGCGTAGTAAGCAGTTTGCTTGGCGTGATAACAATGGTAGGTTGTGGTTTGGTTTGCCTGGAATAAATAAGTAAAGGTTGCTTGTAGTGATGACAATAAGTAGTTGGGTAAGGTTGTAGTAGGTGGTGTAGGTGTGTTGGGTAGGGTGTAGGATGTGCGTAAGGTTGGTGTAATGTTGGGTAGGGTCTAGTAGGTGAGTCTAGGCTCTGCTCTATTCAGTGTGTGTAGTATATCTAGGCTAGTGTCTGTTGTAGTTGGGTAGGTAGTATTGTGTGTTAATGGTAGGCTAGGGGTAGGTAGTGTAGTGGAGTGTAGGGGGCGGCTTGGGCGTAGTCTCTCCCCCGTAAATGGTAAATGAATATGTTGGTTTGCTTGTAAGTAGGTTGGCGAAGACAAGGGGTGGAGTGAATCGTACTGTAGTTCTGGAGGAAGGTGTGGGTAGGGTAGTCTAGTCTAGGATAGAGTATGCAAGGGTATTCTAGGTGAAGCTCTGTGGAGTGGTAGAGCCATAATTTGAATTCTATCAATTTGCTATTTCATTAGAATATTGAATAATAACAAATTTGAATTGTCTAGTAAGATGAAAATGCTAATTATTGTCTACACATTAAGAAAACATTAACTCCACATTTATTGGACACTAATATTGATAGTGGAAACCCATAAATGGATGAAAAAATAGAAAAGAAATACTTTGATGAAAATGGTAGCTATTGGTCTTGACCTGTAGGGGTTATGCGCCTCTGGTGCTTCTTAAACTTGCTCTGCTTGTGATGGAGGTCTTTTAGGCAAGCAAATTGAAAGATTGGGGTTGGGGTGTAAAGGCTAACTGAAAAGGATCAGGTTTGTCTATCCCAGGTATGTTGTGTGATGAGCCGGTTTCAATGGGGTTCGTTCTTCCTGAAGATGTACAATTTGGGCATGTAAATGATGTGATCCGTGCATTCTACCAATGAAGCGCGGGAGGAGCTTATACCAGCCCCTGTAGTAGCAGCTGTAATTGATCGATAGTAGCAGTTCAAGGTGTAGTTGATCCAGTGTAAGAAGCTGTTGAATAGTAAGAAGCAACAAGTGGGTGGGCTAAAGATAGATAGAGGAGTAAGCTATGCGGGTAGAACCAAGCAATAGAGATAAGGAGTGAAAGAAGCAATCAAGTATAAGACTCCGCCATGTGAAACCTACAAATATGACCTTGGGGATTCCAGTTTGGTACTTGGATCCTTTTTCCCCTACTTCCCCAACTCCTTATTTGGCTCTTACCCATGTCCAACCGATTGCCACCACCCAGGTAGCTACATCGATATCTACACAGGCCCAGTCCATCACACTATCCACTAGAAAAGAAGTTGAGAAGGGGGGCAAGACAAGAAAAAGAGGGAGCAATCAAAACCCAGATCTAGCCATAGCTAGCCAAAACTCTACACAAAAGCACCATTATCTTGTGCCTTATGTAATCATCATGGCCATCCTACCCAAAATTTCCCCCACCTACCTAAGCTAAAAAGTATAACTATTCTTGATGAGTCAGAGGTAGACTCCTCAAATGTCGACATTCACATCACTCTACCCAAGGCCGCCAAGTGAAATAAGTTCTTGTGCACCAATCACCCTTGTGCTTTGTGTGATACTTATGGGCGTTATTCACACCATAGTCCGCAATTACATCATTTTCATATTCCCTTTTCCCTCATGCAAAATATTAGCACTTCCCCCACATATGGTGATACTCCAATAATTGAGTCAATCACTATCCAATCTATCTGACACCTTCATGAGCCCGTCCAATCTACCATCTATATTGGACCTTATAAGGTTTATCAATAGGATCATGCCATGCATATTTTATGAGTGTCAAGTTCCATCAGATCAATTTCATCATAAAACACTTCATTTTCTGATGGCATACATCAAAGCATTCTACAAATTATGTCTATCGCTTCGGCCTCAACATCGGTGGAACCCTCTTCCATTAGTCTTGCATCTACCCATGTAGATGTTGCAAATGTGAACCATCCTACTTGATCCCATGGTCTTGAAATGAAGTTCACTCCCCAATATTCGGTCATGTAGGTTATTCCATACTAGTTTCTAAGGAATACAATTTGGAGTCCCTCACCACACCAGATAACCATGGGGATGCCATATAAAGCCATCCTTGATATAAAGAGAGGCTCACCCCTTTGCATACCTAGAAATTTGGTCATTATTTATCCCGTGATGATCAACCATGTATTCATCTTCAAACTCCTCACCATCCCCTAACTAGGGTTGATCTGCATTGTTGAGGAGTGGATATTGTGTTTCCTAAAGAGAATTTTGGACCGCCTTGTATGGGTCCCTCACATTACCATACGATTTTTGGATAAAGGGGGCATATATCCTAGCCACCCTATAAGATGAGTCCCTCTAACTCATGCAATAAACATCATAAAAGGGCGATCCACATATTGCATACATACATGCATCATCTCGGTCATACCCATAGTATGCTATGTTTCCAGAAGGTGGCATCATGTTCACCTACCTATAGCACTTGATCCTTCCACCCATCATCATGAACTGGGGGCAAGCTTCATGCTTGCAGGCATGATGACCCCCCTGACCACTTTTGGGGTTGATAATTATTCACTCTCGACCTAGGCCCCATTGGCTTAGGGTGGGCAGATTCTTTTCATGTTTGTTGGGTAGTCTGTCCCACTAGCCTCACCGATGCAATAATTACCCCTTGTAGATCATTGATGATAAATACCCTTGATTGATATATTTGACTCTATGTAAGCCATTGGTGACATCGCATTTACCATAAAGTCCCCATGATTGACCTAATGGGAGGGGTAACTTTGAGCTTCCCCTGGTAGTACCTCCCCTCATCATTTCTTGCTTTCAGACTTTCCCCAGAAGCCCTTTTTCCATGAAGGCTTGAAGTGGCATTTGGTGTTGAATTTTGAACAACTTATCGACATACCTCTCCCTTATGGTCTCACTCGTTCCTTCCCCTCGGAGGGAAAGCAACTTGAAGTTCCTCTCCTCTCGATGGCGGCCTTAACAGTCGAGCACCTAAAGGTTAGGGTTTACTTATTGCCCCTCTCAAATAAGTAACCAAAACAGTCGAGCCTGCTTGCGCATTCAATTTACTTCTTTTTTTTTTGACTTATTTGAGGGGCAAA
>Ga0181464_1001701_pt1 | contig 11024 bp, 11 predicted proteins | sample InSIn2gowninarea_FD_119074 | JGI IMG/M metagenome (GOLD analysis project Ga0181464, IMG submission 119074) | Clean room microbial communities from NASA Spacecraft Assembly Facility at Jet Propulsion Laboratory, Pasadena, California, USA -... ...
CTTTCTCCAGTGAGTCTGCCGCCGAAACCATCCGCCGCACAAGGGGCCACCTTCAATCCAACTGTACTTGTGGCGGCATTGCAGTCGTATCTGCAAACCTCTCTCACAGCATCGGTCACCTCTCTAGCACGTGCTCTAGCTACACTTCCGACACTCGATCGGACGCTTCTTGACATCAGTGCAAGATGTCAGAATATAGTGGCATTGGAGTCATTGCTGTCAACTGCAAAACCTCCTGTCCATCCTCTTCTACCTACAGCCCCCGACAATACTACACCTGCTCCACTTGAACCTCCATCCAGCTTCTTAGGTCCTCTTCTTGCAGCTCTAGACACTTCCTCTCTACCGTCTTACTTCTGGCGTTCTCTGGCCTCCTCTTTAGCAACAAGAGTGCAGGAGATCATTGCCCGTGGAGGTGTCAGCGCACGAACTCTAAAGACGAATAGAGACAAGGTGCGGGACGCGGTCAGGGAATGTGTGCATAGAGGCAGCCAATTGCCGTCTTCAACAGGGTCGAAGAAGGTTGTAGGAAACTGGGAGAGGGAAGCTGCCGTTATGGTCGGAAGTATCATTGGTTCTCTAGGCCGATAAAAGCAGAATATATCACGACTGTAGAGCTTCTAATGAATCTAATCATGACTGTACAAAAGACGCATATTGTTATTCGTAGAATTGTGTAAAGTTGTGCATGTGGCGGCATGGGAAGCTTGAGCCGAGGCTGATGCCTTTCGACGCGTCTTCCCAGCGTAGCGTGCGTGTCTTTTGACCATCGAAGTGGCGGGTCTCGAAACTTTAGAGTCCAACCAGATCATGGATTCTGACGATGATGGTGGTATTGGTCGGAGGGCAGGAGTTGAAGATATTCAGGACGATGATTTTGATTCATCTCCTCGACCAGCGAAGCGACGCAGAACAACTGTAACACCAGCAGCCAAGGCAAAAAAGCAACCAACGACTCGCAAGACAGCTGCAACCAAGAAGTCAACAACCAAGAAGAAGATTGAGAACGAGGATTCTGTTGTTGATGACGAGGAGGACGCGTTTGATCCTCCAGTGGCTGCATCGAAACCAAAACGCAAGCCGCGGGTTTCGAAAAAGACTTCCATCAAAGACGATGAGAGCCTGCTAGGTGATTCCGACGACACCATAGGTCGAAGTGCCGCAAAACCAACCCGCAAATCACGCAAACGGGCATCTACTGGATCTGGCTCTGAGGATGTTGATGATGAGGACGACAAGAAAGCGGCAAAGCCGAAGCATCGAATTCATGTGCCGACTATGGTAGACCTTTTGACGGACACCTTTGCGGATGAAGAACCACCAGAATCATCTGCTCCATGGAGTATTAGAGGACCGATCTGGAAGAAGGATGTGTTGGCTACGAAGCAGCCTCCAGCAATACCTACGCCAGCTCGTCAACCTTCACTACTCAAAAGTACCCTCAACCATTCAGCGCTCAAACACAACGATGCTGCTCAGAACCGTACCACACCAGTACGCAACTCACCCACAGCGGTCAATCCTGTATCCGCACGCCAGTCTGTTGTGTCCGAAAGCCGTCCACAGGATTTAGCTGCCATGACGCCTAAAACACATTCGGATGCCTGGGGCGACCTCAGTGATGACATTGATTCTGAACTCTTGATGGGTTTAGTAGCGGATCAGCCTCAACAGATCAACAACGTGCCAAAAGCCCAACCTTTTCTGGAAGAGTCCAGTGACGATGACTTCGATACCGAGGATCTCATCATGCTGGATGCTAATGTCCCACGTGTGGAAGAAGCAGTACTAGACAAACCACCAACACCCAGTCCACCTCCAGCGAAAATGAACCCCGCAAAGCCTCCCACTCCGCCGCGCACGACAAGCCCGCCGGCTATGGACTCTGCAGATGAACTCTACAAGTCGCCAACGCGCAGTCCGCCTCCTGCAAAGGCAGCCGCTGCTAAGCCACTTGCCTCGTTACGGAAGACAGCTTCAGTACCACAGACAACGGTTCCACAAATTGTCGACTTTGCAGACGAACTTGCAGATCTGCCATCAGATGCTTTCGACTCGGATGATCAGACTCCGGCTAAGAACCTCGGCGGTCCAATCTGTATATCTTCGTCACCCCCGAAAATAGCAGCAGCACCGAAGCCAAATCTGGCTCCTCCGCGTGGTGGATTGGTACAAAAGACCCTGTTCGGTGGAACGGTTGTGCCCATGGGCCCAGCTACTCAAGCAAACAAAAGACATGCCTGGCCATTGGCGACGCAAAGGGAACCACCGACCCATCATAAGCTCAACGAAGAAGCAACTCAGACTTGGGTCTACCCCACCAACTTGGGAACCACTCGTGACTACCAATTCAACATCGTCAGTCGAGGTTTGTTCCATAACTTACTGGTCGCGTTACCCACTGGTCTGGGTAAAACATTTATTGCAGCTACAATCATGCTGAACTGGTTCCGCTGGACGGAAAGTGCGCAAATTGTTTTTGTAGCACCTACCAAACCTCTTGTTGCTCAACAAGTCGATGCTTGTTTCAACATCGTAGGTATTCCTCGTTCGCAGACTGTCATGCTTACTGGTGAGACTTCACCAGGCTTGAGAGCAGAAGAGTGGAAGACAAAAAGAGTCTTCTTCATGACTCCACAGACAATCATCAACGATCTCAAGACAGGTCTTTGTGATCCAAAGCGACTCGTCTTGATCGTCGTCGATGAGGCGCACCGAGCAACAGGAAACTACGCTTATGTCGAAGTCATCAAGTTCGTTCGTCGATTCAACACAAGTTTTCGTGTGCTTGCCTTAACAGCCACTCCTGGCTCTGACGTTCCAGCAGTACAGCAAGTCATCGACGGTCTTGATATCTCACGGTGCGAGATTCGTACGGAAACATCTCTTGACATCAGGCAATATGTCCATAGTCGTGACATCGATGTCATCAAGTTTGACTATTCTGAAGAGCAACAAATCATAATGGAGCTTGCTGGAAACGCTATCCGTCCTGTACTATTAAAGCTTGCGAGTCAGAACGCCTACTGGAACAAAGATCCTATGAAGCTTACGGCCTTCGGCTGCACTGAAGCTCGAAGGAAGTGGTTTGCAACTGATGCTGGCAAAAAAGCACCACAAGCTGTCAAGGGCATGGTCAACAGCATCTTCACAGTGCTCGGAAGTCTCGGCCATGCTATCTCCATGCTGAGATTTCATGGCATCACACCTTTCTACAACGGTATGGTCGAGTTCAGGAACAAAGTTGATGGAGGTGAACTCAAGGGCAAATACGGTGCACAAATCCGCGACGACGAGAACTTCACCAAAATGATGAACATGATGCTGACCTGGACCCGCAACCCCGAATTCCTTGGACATCCAAAATTGGAACATCTCAGAACTGTGGTCTTGAACCACTTCCTCGATGCTGAAGAGAAAGCAGCGGTGCCAGGCGGACAGCCATCGAGCACCAAGATCATGATTTTTGCGGCATACCGTGACAGTGCCGAAGAGATTGTTCGTGTTCTGAACAGAAACCAGCCTATGATCAGACCGCATGTGTTTGTTGGTCAAGCTGATTCGAAGAACTCGGAAGGCATGAATCAGAAGCGTCAACTCGAAGTTATCAAACAGTTCAAAGAAGGCAAATACAACACTCTAGTCGCCACATCCATTGGTGAAGAGGGTCTGGATATCGGAGAAGTTGATCTCATTGTTTGTTATGATGCTTCCGCATCACCCATCAGAATGCTCCAACGTATGGGACGTACAGGAAGAAAGCGGAGGGGTAATATCGTTCTGCTTCTCATGAATGAAAAGGAAGTTCCCGATTTCGAGAGGGCAAAGGACAACTACGAGAAGATGCAAGGCATGATCGCTTCTGGCAAAGACTTCAGCTTTCATGATGATAGATCGCCACGTATTCTTCCAAGAGAAACTCAACCGACTGTAGACAAGAGGGTCGTTGAGATCCCTGTCGAGAATTCGCAGGCTGATCTTCCTGAGCCAAAACGACGTGGACGAGCTCCAAAGGCACCTCCCAAGAAGTTCCACATGCCTGACAATGTCCGAACAGGATTCGTTACAGCGGGTAAGATGGACGATGAAGACGCAGAGGAATTAGTACCTCGCGGTAAAGCCAAGAGCAAGAAAGCAACCGCTGCCTCGGTCAAGAAAATGTTCCGTCCTCCTCCAGGCATTGAGGCGGTGTCCATACCATCGCTTGACGAGGTCTACTTGAACAAAATTTGTGAGCGCGAGCTTGACCGCAAATACAAATATGTCCAAGGCACAAACGACCATGCTCTCACTGTCGGTCTACCACGACTAGATCGATTCTCAAGCTCCTTCCCTGGGCCGACCAAGTACATCGCACACGGGAGAGGTGCACAAGCAGCTTCGGGTCTGATGAAATGTTTGAGCGGTATAGACGGCGATTCCGTAAAGAATTTCGAGGGCAACCTTCACTTGTCAGACCTCGAGGGTGATGTGTCTGAGATGCTGGGAGATCCGACAGCTGTAGAGATGTCAGACGCTGAGCTGCCCGTCGCCACAACAGCCAAAGCAAGAAAGGCACCTGCCAAACCAAGAGCTCCCAAGGTGCCCAAGGCTCCAAAGGAACCTAAAGCACCGAAGGCTCCTAAAGCGCCCAAAGCTCCCAAGCCACCGCATGTAGCAAAAACGCCCAAACCTCGTGGTCGGCCAAAGAAACAAGCACCCAGGCAAAACAGCTCAGACATGGAAGGATCATCCTCGAGCCCAGAACCTACACCTGCTCACCTACGTATCGGCACTCAAGGCATCGATCTTGGCTCTGCAGATACATCTGGCGAAGAAGGCCATGATCAAGAAGATGAAGCAGACTCCGAGCTCGATGACTTTGTCGTAGGTAGCGATGCGCCGATCGAGTTTGCCTCAAGCTCTCAGCCACATATCCACAACCCTCCCAAGAAGAACAGACTCAATCTGTTCACCCAAGATGCCATTGCCGAGAGTGACGAGGACTTGCCTGACTTTGGACCGTCTAGTATGCCGGAGGAAGTTGTTGAGGTTGCGTCTGATGGGAACGAGGGTGAGGATGTTGCTCCTGTTCGCAAAAAGCAGGGTAGGAGACGACAGGTTGTGGATGATGATAGTGATGAATGATTGCACGCTACATGATGTCCGTGGACGATAGCTTTCTTGTTACTCAGAGCCATCGTTATGCTGTAAGGTCGTATTGCTCATCGAGATGATAGAAGAAGTGTTGGTTCTCGTTTCGGCTTCCCTTGCATGCACCTGTGTCAGATATGTGAACTATAGCCTCTGTTTGCTCGATTCCTGTGCAGAGTCAAAAAAATTCCGTCGCTATGGCAGAATGACTCAATCCCTGAGCTGACGGTTCTTCCTGCTTCTCGATTTCAATTTATGGCGATGTCCTGCCTTTTATGTTTGCTCACACAATGGGTAACTCGTGCCGATGTTGTGTTTACTGATGTAAGTTATTCATGAAGATGATGTTGTTGGCAACGTTCATCATCTCGTCAGCATCAGCTTGACGAACACTTCCAGCGGCAACTTCACACGTCGAGTAAAACGTCCATTTATAACCAAAATATCGTATCGCCGTCGAAACACATCATGGCCCAGATGATATCACACCCGATTTATCGGTTGGACTGCAGGCTCTGTATGAAAGTATACTGGAGTCGTGAGGCCTTGATGAAACATAGACGTAGATGCATAATCAACCGCGATGCATATCCAAAAATTGTGGCCCTTGGATTGGACCACACGGGTAAGTGTAATGACAACCAAATCAGTCTCCTTAACTTGCTGAGTATTTCCAAAGACTCTGAGGCTCAAGAGAAACTTGGAATAGAGTACGACTACGTGCCGAACCCAAAGCGCATCAACAAGTACGAAGAGGTTCAACTTAAGACATGAAACGTAATTTGACCATGTGGGGAGACGCCCCTCTGACTCTAGTATTTGTGCAGAATCGTGGTGATTAGTCCGATGAGGAAGTCAGCCATGTTCTGAATCCCAAACGTAAAAGGGTATCTGCCGAAGACGATCTGGCCATATCAAATCTGACACCCTTGCCCAATCCGAATGCAAGCACCACTTCACACAGGACATATCACGCACCCAGTCCGCCACCACTAGAGGATCTTCTTCCTGGTCCGTCAATGGCAAATACTGTGTCATACAACCCTTCACCAGCGCTCAACATCACACATCCACAGAGCCAGATCCAACAACAACAAACCTCGGACACTGCCAGTCAGAGGATCCCTCGACAATCCCCTGAGAGCCAGGATTCAGTCTATCTAGGAGACTTTACAAGCGGGTTTGACTTGGCGTTTGCGAAGTGGCTCGACGAGGAGAATATCTCAAAGGCTGCAGTTGGTTGTTTGCTCAAAGATCCTGCCTTACAACCCATAACGGAAAAGTTGAGCTGGACGTCTGTGAGACAGTTGAAGGATCGATTGGAAAGTATCGAGTTCCACGAGGATAGTGAGTATAATGGATGATGGTTGACAGAGGCGTGATGGGGAGCACGATTTAGACAGGCGATCGGACTGGAAGTTGCATTGGCTGAGGCTGTTGCGAGGAAGTTGCAGTTCTTACTTATCGATCGTCGTTTCTGCAGACGGGGAATCTATCTTGTCTGCATTCATGTTTTCCAACGACATTCTAGCGATAGCATTGACAGATGCACAGCAAGTTGATCGTCACATTTTACGGGTTCAGAAGGGGTCAACAAGAAGAATGGTTCTCAATACGCTGAATCTTGTTACAATTCCGGTGCGTCACCTGCAACTGATAGAGCAAAACATCTCCCATCTGCTCACCCTGGATTCGAACCATGACCCTCTTCACACCGAGACCATATATTCAACTCAAGCTTACACCAACACACCCAGTCCGCTGAGTTTGGTGTAACGGTCTACAACTCAAGATTGACGGTAATAAAACCACCGTTCGAATCCCGCCGCGTACGTCTTGAATGGCTTAATGCAGCCGAATGTCCGTCATTTGGTGACTAAGATCAAGGGATTTAGAAAGGAGGCTTTCCCAGGGAGGGTCCTGGTTTTCTGCTCTCTTAAGGGAAGAGAGAAGGGATAATGGTTTATGGTTGGGGACGTCGGAGTGAAGTGAAGCGGTTGGTGGATTCACTCTTTGAGGTGTGGATGTTTGCGCATCCAACAACTCCGTGCGGCATCTTCTTTTTGTCTTCCTTCTGCTCTAAATTATCCACCTCAATACGCAGACTTTTGCTGCTGGCGCTTCCGGACACCATGAAGCTGTTCGATCGCACCTCGTCTTCAGGCTCTCTGAAGAGCGGCACTAGCGAGAGTGACAAGTCTTCTCAAAACTCAAAGAAAAGGCAAGCCGACAATTCTGAAGCAACAAAAGTTATTCCGCTAACTCTATCATAGTGCAAAGCTGTTCAGTCGTTTCACATCCAAGCGCTTTAAGAAGAACATGGCATCTTCAATCGATTCTAAGCAAGAGTGAATGGTATTCGTAGCTTCAAAGCCCAAGATTATGTATCCAACCCGTGTCTAGCAACAAGCCAAAGGTCAATATGAAGAATGAAAGGTCCCCCGTCTCGTCTGAGTCCAATTCTACATCCACTGCATCCACAACTTCTGCAGTGGGAAACGAGAAGACGGTCCAAGCAGATTTGCAAGATCATCTTTACGTCCTTAAAGAGAAGGTCCTCAATCTGATCGAACGTTTTGGGGAGATCATGGAGTCCAAAACGTCTGCAGAACTGCTTGAACCCGAGGAGAAGATCGATCCTTCCTATTGGTTCTTATTGTGGCACTGGAAAGGGGCTATCCTTGTGAGAATAGCACAGGAGATAGAGCTCGGCTTGGAGCTTTTCGCATAAGCACCCCTAAAGATCGCTAACAAGATCGAAGGCGCTTACGGTCGTAAGAAAGACGAGGATTAGTGGCGGAGTGGAAAATTTCGTCGGCTCGTGCTTCTAGCTTACAGGATTTGAGAAACAATAGCTATCAGAGCAGAGCTGTACAGTATCAATTAACACGAAGCCTTGTGCCTCAAGATGAATCTTTCACTCTTCATATCTATAGTGTGTACACCCCTGCGATGGTGGTATTCAGAGATTTGGTTTTGTCTCAGTCCTCTCCAAAGTGAAAGATCACTTAATTGCGACTTCTTTTTGGACCTACCCTCAATTCAGATCTGGTTCCCATTAAGTTGCGATCACTGACTTCACTGCATCACTTTCTTTCCATACAAGACCTACCTTCTGACCAAACATCATCAGCTCACCAACCCTCTCATAGTTTCCCATCATCTTTCTCCAACTGGACATCTTCTGCTCCTCGAGCACATTATCTACCCTCTGCCAGTCTTCCTACTCCGCTGCTGCAAACACGTCATGCATGAAAACTTTCGTTCAGCGGACTCCGCTCGATACGCCGCTGAAAAGGCACTTCAAGACATGAAGGCACGGCTCAATCTTCGAGCTCCGTTTGAAGCAAGCTCCATCCCCTCGGCTGGAAGGTGAGTTAGTACCAATGTCACGAAATTCTATCTCATTTACTGACTTTGGTTCGAACAGTGGCTTACATAAGAGACCCGAGACACTTGCTCCCAGCGATGCAGAAGCCGTGCGATCGATAGCAGAGCAGGATGACTTTGCAACGAATGTGCTTGAAGTCAAACGGACAGCTCCCTCTCCATCCCCTAAAGATACGATGCATGCAAATTTCGTCCCAGATCTTCTTGCCGCAAGCGACAAGACGCTGAATTCCCTTTCCGAGAAAACGCGGACCCCGAGGTGAGCTTTTCTCGATACTCTAGATACCGATCGTTGCTGATCAGCACTGAATCCGGTAGTGACCCATTCATAGAGCCCCTGGCACTCGGTTTCAGCAGTATAGAAGCCAATCCAGAGCTCGAGGAGCAGACCAAATCTCAAAACCACATGGCTCGACCTTCGACTGCCAGAGATATCGCCCCTGTTCCTCGCTTCACCAACCCAGCAAAGATTACAAAGCTCAACGACGAGAATAGGTACATTGCGTCCTATCTAAATCAGCACCAACTCTATATGCTACGTCAAAGGGAAACTCGGTTCATCAAGAAGCTTGAAGCCAAGTCGATACAAGAACTCCAGATACTGCAACACAAGGCTCGGACATGTCATGCCAGCAACAAAATCAAGAACTTGATTCAGAATGCTCTGTTTGAGAAGCATATGGCCAAGATGAAAGAATGGGAGAGCCAGCTCGACCACTCATCCAAGGACTACGCAATCTAAGCTTGGATCTCTCAGGTTGCATGAGGATTTACAAGACATAACGCTAGCTCTCAAAACAAGAAGAGTCAGAGCGGGTTTGTCTAATATATCTGGTTACCGATCATTTTCTCCATATCTCGAGCGCATATATACATGCAACAAGACAGATCATTTACCATCAGATGGATCGCACCACAAGCAATACTAAAGACATCATTGAAGCTTCAGAAAGTTCTTGGCCACCTTTGGTTAATGAGTGAAGACATCAATCGTGGAACTTCCAAGCCAGTCACTTCCATTCAGTCAAAACTCTGGCACCTTTATCTGCAGTTCCTTTCTTTTCTCTGCTTTCACATCCTTGGAAGCATTGTTCCTTGGCTGATCAATTGTTCTTCCCTCATCTTGCTCATTGACCACAACCAGAATCGTTGCTGTTTCCGGTCATATCCTTCCGCTCTTCTAACAAACCATCGCTCCTTCTCAATGGCTGATCTTCGCATTCCTTTTGATTTTTATCTCAAGCTGCCTCGAAACCCAATGCTCTTTGACATGTATTCAGATGAAGAGATTAGCGACGTAGAGTCTGGTGAGCAGCAAGCCTCACTGATTGCATAAATTCAGACTCTTCTAACATTAGATCTCCACAAGACTCTGGCAAGCCAGGAAAAGCAAGTCACGAGTACCACCATCACTACTGCTATCGCTACTGCTGCTACCGCTACTGCTACCCCCAACACAACCAACGCTCAAGAACACGGATTTATCCAAGGTCAATCTGGCCCTGATAGGGTCGAAAGCGTTCAAAAGCCCCCGCCGTCAAGAGTAACGCCTCAAAAGTGACGCAAACTAGTGTTCAAAAAGACCCAGTCGTCACATTGCAGTCTCGGCTCACCGAACACCAAAAACGGACCTACAACAAACAGTTAGGAAGGATCAACCAAAAGCTGAGAAAGAAGACTGTCGAGGAGCTTACTGATCTCTACAACGCTAGCGAGAATGCTTCCTTCCGCGACGCAATCATGACTGCCTTTTACCAGAAACGTATGGATGAGCTCAAGGACTGGGAGGAACAGATTGGAGAATGAGACTGAGGGTTTCACAGGACATCAAATTGGCATGGGAATAGCACATCAAGGAGGCAAAAGGCCATCACGATACAATGTGTTCAGGCTCGAAAGCTCCTCGTCATCTTCGGACATGGTCACATCGATGCAACTCATTTGCGGATCTACTTTCACTCTCACTTTCTTTACCTTCAGTCACTATCACTCTCCAATTCCAACCCTTCTCTCATCACTGCTTGACTTCCCAAAGCTGCCCACCATTTATTGTTCTCCTATCTGATATCAACACTCTCCATTGCTTTGAACAGAAAAGCCTACCGCGGTGCGCGTCATACAAACATCAAGCACCCTTCCGATCACATCAAGAAAGTAAACAATGTCCACACCCCCTCAATCACCTCACTCGCACACTGCGTATGTCGAGGATTCCGAGGATGAGTTTGTGTCACCAGATTCGTTTTCTTAAACCTGACTGACCACATAACTTTTCAGCATCGAAGTGTTGGTGTTCAAAGATTCCCACGACCCAAACAGCACCATCGACGCCCGCGCTATTGGCACAAACAACGAACAAAGCAACAAACCTACAGCCCACACCGGCATGAAGCGCAACTCTCTTCGAGAACCAGTTGCGCCAAAGAACACATTGGTACGCCCTGGTTTTTACGGAAGGATTTCTGATAATGGCAGCAATCCTGCCAACGAGTAAGCATTCA
>Ga0181464_1001304_pt2 | contig 11023 bp, 10 predicted proteins | sample InSIn2gowninarea_FD_119074 | JGI IMG/M metagenome (GOLD analysis project Ga0181464, IMG submission 119074) | Clean room microbial communities from NASA Spacecraft Assembly Facility at Jet Propulsion Laboratory, Pasadena, California, USA -... ...
CAGCATTCTTCAAGCATGTGTCACCAAAGGAAGCTATGGAAAAAGGTATGGGCATCCATCAAAGAGTACTTTGATAGCAAGATATGCACATGGGTTTTCGGAAAAGTTCAAAATACTAGAGGATAAAAATATTAACAAAATGTTGAATGTCATTTCAAAAACTTCTAGAATTTACATAGTTGCATGGACTGATCATTTTTTCATTTTGACATTTGAGGAACATGCATGTTACATTTTTGATACTCTTGGTCACACACTAGATGAGAACTACAGACAAGGTTATGTTATGAAGTTTGATGAATAGAGGGAAGTGTGGGAGAAGGAAAAAGGGAAAACAAAGGAGGATAAAGACTACACTCTATTAAAATAGGTTAAGGAGTGCTACAAAGATTATTTTGCTACATTTTTAATAGAAAAATATGTGCATGAATGGGTCATTGAATTCAAATATGGGGCATTAAGTAACATCAACATAACCAGGAATTTGGCGATGGAATTCACTCTCACAAAAGTGGAAGATGATGAAAATAGGTGGGTATTGACATTAATGTTTTATGTGTTTTTGACTCTTATTTTAGGAATTTAGTAACCTCAACCTAACAACATTATTTTAGACCTTCTCCCATGCAAGGAATTGATGAAGAAAACATACCGAAGGGCAAAAAAGGAGAATTTAGGAAGACATTAGGTATTAGATCTAGATCTAGACCAACCATGAGGATAAATCCTTCTATTTTCAAAAGAAATGAAGGCAAGAGAGATGCTTGGTATAACTCCAAGCTTTCTCTTGGAGGGACAAAGCCACCAAGGACTTGTACCTTTCTAGAAAATAAGAAAAAAAAGGGAACAAGTTGTTTCAAGAGGTGATATTTCAAAATGTCACTTGTAAAATCCTCATAGGATATTTTACTACCTCAAAGTTTTCTATGTATAATAAGTTGCAACATAAGTCAAAAAGTCTTTGTTGATGTAAATGAAAACTATATAGTAAATTTGATTAATGTATTTTTGTTTACTTTAGTTTTTTTTTGAAGATTTCTAATATGCAAATTTGTACACTGTTGTTTACCTTGATTTGATGTATAGTGTATTTATTTTACTTTTGATGTGGCAACTTGAAAATTTTGAATTTTATGGAAGATAATCCTAGGAGTGGATAGTGGATACATAAAGGAATTAGTCACAATGAAGAGGTTTAAATATAAATCCATCAGAATAACCCAATACACATCTCTACATAACACAATGCTTATGAAGGCAAAAAAATCTAAGGGAGAACACTCACTTATATTTGAAACCATCCCATAGCATGGGAATAATAGAGAGCAATGGAAATCATGGAGGAAAATATAAAGAAAATTTTACAAGCATGACTAAAACATTATGTATTTTGATGTTAAAGAGATTGTAGATGAAAAAGATCCATTCATGTATGTTCCAGATGTGGCCTTCTTCCCACACAATAGAAAAATATGCTTCATTCCCACCCCATTGACCATGTATAATCCTTGATAAGAATTTGTAATTATAATTGTGATTGTGATACAACCATTGTATATTTGACTCTATATTTTTGCCATCATAGTGTTTATGATGATAAAATTTGGTACATTAATGTATATTTGACTATGTATAATTGACAATGAATATTTGACTGTGTTTATGCCTATATAATTGACTGTGTTTATGAATCTAGAAAGTAAATATTATTTCATTACTTTTTTCAAATATTGTTTACATATATTGATGGGGTATTTGTGAAAGCCCTTTTTTTATACATAGTCATCGTATTGAACTAATTTTCATAACTCTTGTACAATTGTAAATAATAGAGCTACATAAATCTAGGCTCAAATTCTATGTTTTAATTGCAATATTATTTACAAGTCATTCATAACCACCAATAATGCATTAAAAGTCATTAATGCTGAACCTTTAAATGGTTCTACCAAATTCATAACCAGAAGTAATGCAATACAAATCATACATGTTATTTTATGAATAATAGAGATACAAAAATATGGACCCAAATCCTATGTTTTAATTGTAATATTATTTAATATAGAATTTGCAATGGTTATGTCATATTCATAACCATGAATAATGCATTACAATTAAATGGTTCTCCTAAATTCATTACCAAAAAATAATGCAATAGAAATCATACATGCTATTTTATGAACCCTTCAATGGTCCTGCTACTTTTATAACTAGGACCCTTTCATGAGATAAACAACTTAAGATTGCTTGTAGATATATCATGGGCATATATATAAATGTATTATGGGTATACATAAGGATATATGATGGGCGCATATGGTGAACATCAAGAATGTTACATTACAGATATATGATGAGCATATATATGATACATTATATTGTGGGTGTATATAAGGATAATTTATGGGCATATACAATATGGTTTGTGATCATTAAATGTGTTTTGTGATTAATGAATTATATGGATCTCTAAATATATTAGGGTTAATTAACAATGGTATATAATAGGGTTTGTGATCAATGTAAGCTCCATTTTTTTATCTGAGATTAAGTATATGAGCCAAAATCATGGTTACCGAGACTTCCATTGGAAAATAATGATCTTTGCTCCTATGCTCTTTCAATCTCAATCAAGCTAGGGATATAAAGGGTTCCATATCCTTTACTGAATCTTTTTAATGGGGATTCTTCACTTGCATGAAAGATTGTCTCTAGTTTCTCTATGTATAGGATATTTTGAAGATTTATTATAGGATTATGTGGTTCCTTTTCTAATTTCTACAATGTCTTGTTTCCTTTTGCAATATACAATGTCTTATTTCCTTTTGCAATAGGAATTTCAATTGTGCAATTGTAAGGCATCTATTTTCTTTTCTTATGTATTGTATTTAATTTAACCATGCACAAGAAGGACATTTAGACATGTAACCATGTCTTATTTATTATATAATTTTGTACCTCCTTTCCATATTTCTTTTATTTATTTCATTTCTTGTTTCCTTGTCTCATTATGTTAATGATATTTTCATGCCTAAAATTATTCATGCATCTTTTGCTCAGGACATTTTCTTTACTACTCTCATTCTTTAGGTATATTTTTCTCAAGAAATTCTCATAGATATTATGATGCCAATAACTCGGATCTATACACAAGACATACACAACTCAGGACATACACAACATAGATATTATTTTACCAATAAATTAGATATTATGATGCCAATAACTAAGATATTATGATACCAATAACTTAGATCCATACATAAAACATACATAATTCAAGTCATACATATCTCAAATATTATGATGAAACATAATTCATATAATAATATCTCATATCAATACAGAGGACATAAACAACTTAGTTGACAGCTGAGGTATGCCTTCACTATTGTTTTACTAATGATATCATATTTTTCTAAATATACCAATAGTAAGAAGAGTCCAAAAATCTCAACTACAATCCCAATTGTCAAAATCACAATGAATATTAATGTACTTATTGTAAAGTTTAACATTGATCTTTATTCCTATGCCCAATATTCTAATTCTAATTTTTTCCTACATCAGATTGCTTAGCTATGGTCAAGAATGATAAAGACCTAAGTGTTAATTTTGATTCGACATGATCATTTGCAAGAAAGAGTAAAAGTAGCATTCAAATTAGAATTTCTGAAAAATTATTTCTATGAATGAAATTAAATTAAATCACAAAGTGTTTACCTTGAAATTGTGTTATCTTAGGTTGATCATGCATTTTTAATCCTAAAAATACATAAGTAGGATTTTTTTGGGCATCAAAAATTAAGTTACATGATTTCATCTCTCGAGTACCATTTTTCTTTTTACTTGAAGGACTCATCCAACTCTTTATTCTTCTTTTGAACCTTTCAACTACATTAGAATCTTGTAGGAGTAAAAATTGGTGGTACCTACACTACTACCAAAAGGCCAATTTGCATCCCTTTTTGCATCTTAAAATATGAAAAATAAAATTTGATGTTAATGTGTGTGGTCCTACATTGACATATGTCATTTGTTTTCCATTTTTCACCTTTTTCAATGCAAATTCTGATGCAAATTTTGATGCAAATTTTATTTCATATTTCACTAACAAAAATATAAAATACATTTTTCCTATTCATCAATTGATCAATCAATGAATCACATTCATTTCATCCTCCATCCATGCCAAAAGTGATTACCCAATAGCCAAATACCCTCTCTTATCTATATATATCAATAAACCCTCCCTATAATCCTTACATTTTATATTACACTTTACCTAATTTTTTTCTTCCTTAGTTTCTAGGTTTTGATCGTATCTATGGTGCCTAAGGAAGACAAGAATCCCATAGAGAATAAGCCTAAAGAAAAAAAACTCCATAGTTGAAGAAAAGAAAAAAGAGAATAAGCCCATAGTTGCATAAAAGAAAACTCCTTCAAATACCGATAAAGAATAAGGCCTTAAAAATCTTAGTGCATTATTTAGGAAAATAATATATAATAAATTTGAATTTTTAAAACCTAAACCACTAACCCCATTCATGAACTAGGTTAATGGACCTATATCATTGCCCCAAAGACCTAATAAAAATGATGTATCTTGCAAAGGTTGTAACTTTTGATCTAGATATCATTTTGAGCCTTTTTGTTTTTAAAATCACATAGAATTAAATGATCTACGATTATATGATATTATCTTTTGAAAATGGACATAAAAACCGATGCAAAAACTAATGCATATTACGAAAATTAGATGCAAAAAATGACACAAATAATAATTTTTGATGCAAAAATCGATGCAAATTCTAAAAAATAATGCAAAAAGTGGCAAAAAAGATGCAAATTATGGCATGCAATTTACATCCTTTTTTGCGTTAGAAAAATTGGAAAAACACAAAAAAATAACAAAGAGTTTAGACACAAAAAATGACGTAAATCCCTTTTTTAGTAGTAGTGCTATCTTGCATATCCACAACCATACTTGCAAATTGCCTCTTACTTCTAGGAGTATCATAAGATTGCTATAGCAATAATTTTAACTATGGCTTTCCATCATCTACATCTGATATCTTGGAAGATGAATGATCAACTTGATATTCCTAATCTTGGGAGCTGTTAACATGATGTGAGGATATGTTGCTAGGAGAATGAGGTGTATTAGGTGCATGTGTCATTGTATAGTTAGGAAAATTAATAGTTCTAGCTAACATGTTCATGATTTTAAATACATGCTTACATTTATTACCTCAAAGGGCCCAATCGTAAGTGCATGTGTAAGAGTCTTCACCTTGAATGGTAATAAGATATTATTTTGACTCCTCACCCACTATGAACCAACGACATCTTTATGAGGGACATAATGAGAATTAGGTATCATATGAGACTTTTGTTTTGCACTCTCTAGACTCTTTTCCTTCTTGTAATTATTCCAAAATCATAGTGTCTTTAATTTAACTAGATTCATATAATATGACAAAACTAGTTCAGAAAGCATGTAAAGTAACAAATCCATTCTTCTACCACATTTTATTGTCTTTTGACATTGAAATCTAGTTTTCAAAGTACAATGATATGACTCTATGGCTGAATTTGTTTCTTGGTTGGAATGGAGAAACTTTTTGTAGCATTTTGCCCACATACCTGCAACAGAAAATGTAGAATCAAAATAAAAAATTCTTGATAAGGGGAAAAAAGTAAAAAATATAAACATGTTATGAGTGCACTTACAAATTATATCAGCATCAAACCAATTACCAATCAAGTAATCTATAAAAGCCTTCTCGTTATAGAAATAAACATAAAACTTAGATACAACTACTTTCACATATGCATCATCCTTGCATTTGGACATTATTCTATCTAACCTTGGAAATATTTTTCTTTCAACCTCTTTACTTGATAATGTTTTGTAGACACTATTTAACTAAGCTTGTTTCATATGCCAGACACATAACAAATGACTGCAACCAAATACTTTCTTGGAAATATAGACAATAACATAAACAAATTTATGAGATGAACATGAGAAAAGAACACTCATAAAATTCAAAATAATTTTAGGTTTAAACTTGTTTTGTATATTTTTTTAAACAAAATACAATGCATAAACCTGATGTTCTGGATTTCTGTAGTAATATCATTAGTAAGAAAAGCATTCACATACCAAATTGCTTGACATTCTAGACAATATTTTTCAATATTTCAAGCCACTCAACTATGTCATCAACACCATTTTTGTATGTGACAACCCAATCCACAGGTAGATCACTTTGTAGGGAATCAAATGCAAGCAATGTGTAAAATTGGTATTGCAATGCATAAAAATTTATCAATGCACAAAAATCAACAATGCACAAAAATTTAGTTATGGACAACATCAATAATGCAAAACTAAAAAAAATATAGAAACAATTAGCAATTCTTACTTCGTACAAATTTGTACTGAAGGTTGAATCAATTGAAATTATGTTATTATGGGATAATTCCACCATCTTATCCAACATCCATTCTATTTGAATACCGATAACAAATTTTTCAATTTCATAGTTAGGGTTCTTATATATAAAAACTTTTCCTTGTTGGCCTAGTACCATTGGTTCTTACTAGTGGCATCATCTTTAGCCTTCTGTACCTTCCCCCTCATCAATCTATTGTATATGTTTTGAACATATCTCTTTAAAATGCAATGATCTCAAATTGTATGTACATTTTCAAAATACTCTTGCATATATTGCATATTACATATTGTATCAACTGAAATACCATCTATCAATAATGATTCAATCAAAGAACTAGTCTCTTTCAACATATGTGGAGCAAAATTGGCCCTTGCATTTTTTGTTTTGCTTGTATCATGCACTCCATGGAAGGTTTTTCGATCAAGTGAAACATGGTCAAATTTATTGAATGTAATAAATCCAACTTCCCGTAAACTTTCAAATACCTTAACAATAAAATGACATTGAAAACTCCTTTTCTTTGTAAAATTCCTCTTTCATTTTTGAGGAGGTGGGTCATTTCTCTTGTCCTTATAATCATAAACACACCAATAACTACACAAAAAATAAAAAAAAATTAGAATCATAGTACTTGCAAAGACAAGATCATGCAATGCTGAAATTGGAAAAAAATATTTTCTTACATTTCACATATGATGGCCTTCGATTTGTAATTACCTTTCAAACCTTTTTTATTCTTTTTCTTGCATAAAAATGTACATTATGCATCAATATTAGATTCTTCTTCCTTTTTGAAATCAATCAACCTGCATAAAGGAATTGCAGTAATTGTATCCATATTCCCTTTTGTGCATGGTATTTCTTGTCCAGGTTAAATCATTTCGATAAAATAGTTATTTTCCTTGGATATCTTGGAAAGGTAGATTAAAAATTCTATGCCATTTCAATTTCATTATGTTTCAGTTAATTTCATTGGTTTCAAACTTCTATTTCCCTTAAAATGTGAATTAAAATATTAAAGCATGAGAGTTTTTTAACAAGATGCATGAGGTAAACACAATTTGATGCAATAAAATAAAAATATTAGTAAAAAAATAACCAAAAATATATTATTTACATACACCCAAAGGCCATTTTTTATATTAATCTTCAAAAAGTGTGAATTTTGGAAGGGTCTTCACAAAAATTTATAACTGAGATAAATATAAACATAGGAGTTTCACATCATGCATACTTACTACATTCTAAAAATAACCATCATTTGTGAAGTAAGTTTCTAGAATAATAAGGTACCCAAAAATACTAAGTGCTCGAACAACTAATAGCAATACATTGACTAATAGTAATACATTAAGTAGTGCCCAAAAAATAAACACAAAATACTCCTTCCACTCCCTTGCCATCATGGCGGGCTTCCTAAAAGGGGCATGAATTGTTGCTCCCCATAGTTGTGCTTGTAGTATTTGTTGTACATTTTTCTTAACATTATTTATTTAAAGCCTTGATTTTTTCCAAATTCATCATATATTGGGTTGGGAGCACCTTTTCCCAGTAATGCTTTTGCAAGCATATCATTATGGATCTTATTATTAAAAGATCTCGTTACTAAAAACTCTTTTACCCTCTCCTCTTGGGTCTGTACTACTATCTCTACATTGGTAGGATTGAATTCTTTTCCCCTTGGATCTCCCTTAGGATGAATTTTTGGTGCATTCCCAAACATCTTTTTAATATCTCTAATTTTGAATGCCTTTAGAGTTGTTTGTTCCTCCAAATTAATAAATTGCACCACTTTAAATGCTCCTTTATCCTCTCCTTATTCCTGTTTGTTCCTTAATTTGGTGTTGCTCCTTGTTCTTCCTGAGATTGGATTACTTTTGTACTCGACTACATCCTCCATTCTTCTTATTTTCCCCTCCTCTTGCTTTGTTGCATTTTCCTATTTTATTTTTGTAATTTCTTTGTCAATTTTTGCTATTTCAATGAAAAACGAGTCTATCTCTATCGTGACCACATTGTTGAGAGTTGTCTTACTACAATTCTTAGCTTGCATAATGGTTTCAGCTACTACTATCTCTTCTATAGTTATCTTAACATGTCCCCCATTTCCTTACCCTATGATGTTGCATTCTCCTCCCCATGAATGTTATCCAGCCCAAATGTTATTTTTTCTTTCCCTTTACTTGACCTTGTCTCCCTTGCAATGGGCTACTTGCTCTACTCTCCTTTCTCTTCATTGGATTTCTTACCCCCCTTCTTCGATTTCAATACATTGGCCATAGGGGTTTCTCCTCTTGCTTAAAAATTTTAACCCCAAGGTTCTTGGTCTCCCTCGTGTTCAATACCTAACCTCCAACTAAGATTCCTACCCTTAGCATCCTCTTGGGTATATTTGCTAAGGCTTTTTCATACACAAGTTTTATCACTTTTCCATGAATTGGCTATGGTGTTAAATTTTCCTTAAATTTTCTTATAGAAATGCTCATTGAATTGAAAACAAAGAAGGCAAAATTTACCCTATCTGTTTCAAAAAAAGCAAAGTGATTGATAAGACTAAAATGATGGGAATAAAACTTATTGTACCTTCCTTCAAGAGTTATATATCTTATCAAGGCATTGGCTAGCTCCTTCTAAGGATATCGAATTCAATTTCATAATACCCCCATCTAAAACTTATCCAAACTGAGCCCTTACATATAAGTTTGAAAAAACTTGTCTCTGGTTGCAAGATTATTCACCCTGCCTGCCCTTCTTACTTCTATTCCTACATTTGGTAGGTGTGTTGCTTGGGAAATTATCTTTGTTGAGAATACCAACTCCAACCCATTGACATTACAAATACCTTCATTCCAATATTCTACAACTTCTAGTGTGATTTGTTCATCCTCACCCCTGCATGCATTCATAAACCTATCTAGACCTCCCTCATAAAGAAGATGCTATACTTCTACATTTTGCCTAGTTTCCTTTATTGAGCTTGGCTCCCTTCTTACTACATCTCCACCCATTTTTGAATCTATAGGATGCTATTTTAAATTGAAATGTAGGTTATTTTTCATAGCTCAGTTTCCTTACTTAAACATATGGGTGTTTGTCTACTCCTTCCTTAGGCTGATGCTAAATGATGTAATTTTGGTTTTAGTTAATGTGTGCCATTTGTCACATCACCTAAAAATTATACTAACAAGCTTGTAATTATAATTATTATTTATCCATTATCATTCTATACTCACATGTTCTACATTTTCCAACGCTTGATCTAAAGTGACATTGTTTGTTCTTTAGATATACTCCATTTAAAACCTTTAGAATGTTGGGTTTTCTATTAAAATCTTATCTGTATGTCATGTTGCATTCTTCTCTTTATTTGTAACTATACCTTTGTTTCCTATATCATTTTGATTCTATATTCTTCTAAGGGTTTTCCTAGCTTGCGAATTTTTCTCATTGTTCATACAAAAATGGTACGAAAATTCCAATGGGTATGAATATTGTAATGGGTAAGATTACAACAAGCTAAAAATTTGTTCATGCAAAATGAATTACATAAATGCAGCCCATAAATAAATATGCAAGCACAAATGAAAAGAAAAAAATAAGCCCAAACCTCATTTGGGTAACATGCATTGTAAAAAAAGTCCCATACCTATAGATCTTGGGTTCTACAACTACGGAGGGTCAAATGATTCACTCTGAATGCAAAAAATCAAACAACATGGGTAGGTACATAGCATAGGTTGGTGAGTTTTAAATATATTTTATAATTGTCACTAAATATCTGTAATGTATACGATATATGCCCATGATATGTTCACTATATGCCCATAATATAACTAAAATTGTAGTTAAATTTTTTCGTAGTTTTCACTATACACCCATAATATAACTACTATATGCCCATAATATATCTCACCCAAAAAATATGAAATTTTCTATTTTTATTTCTCGATATACATCCATAATATAATTGCTATACACTTGTAATATATTTTGTCCAAAAATTTTCATATATTCCATTCTTATTTCTCGATATACACCCATGATATCCTAACTAATAAACACCTATAATATATCTATTTTTAAGATTTCAAATATTTTCATGTTTCTCGCCATATGCCCATGATATATGTAGGCCACAAATTCCAAATTTTTCCATGTTCTCACTATACACACATGATATAGGTTTGATATATGCCCATGATATATCTCATCAGAGTGGCAAAGGTTTTTGGTGCCTCTCGACATACGCCCATGATATAACTTCTATATATTCCCATGATATGTCTGGGCATAACAATGAAGTCAGAAGATAGTCAATTGGCACACTTTGATATACACCCATAATATCAATTTTGATATATGTCCATAATATATCAGAGTAGAGTGATATAATCGGGTGGAGGTGGCGATGGTGGAATTGATAAATGCCCAGTGTTATGTTTGATATATGCCCATTATATATGTGCAAATTTGGCTAGAGGATAGGCTCTTCCAATGGAAAGGGCCTAGATGCATGATGCAAATGTGTGAAAAGTTAACTCAATGTATAAAAATCAGTG
>Ga0181464_1001704_pt1 | contig 11019 bp, 9 predicted proteins | sample InSIn2gowninarea_FD_119074 | JGI IMG/M metagenome (GOLD analysis project Ga0181464, IMG submission 119074) | Clean room microbial communities from NASA Spacecraft Assembly Facility at Jet Propulsion Laboratory, Pasadena, California, USA -... ...
TTATTCTTCTTATTATTAGTCTTATTATTATTGAGGTGGGTAGGAGTTTGTTTCAGCTATTCACCTCTATTAGGAAAGGCCCCTTTCTATATAACAATGCCCCTTAAATAATAGTAGGGAATCACGAAATTCTTCTCTAGAAAGGGGTGGGGTGGAAAGGTGGGTGCTCTTCCTCATCCCCCACTATTGTAATAGGGGCGCGGGGCAAGCAACATTCATAAATATCCTCTCCTCTCTAGATTTCAGTCAGTGGAATAGGTGATACCCATCCAGTTGCTTCAATATCTCAGCTGCGGAAGGGGAATGTTTCAGCCAATGCCTCATGAGGTGAACCTCGGCTCAATCCTGTATAAGCTCCGCCGGAAGCGGAGATCAATCAATCTATGGTATGGCGACTCGAGTTACAGTTACAAGTCCCTGGGCTAAAGCTCCCCCGGAGAGAGGCGCGGGTCACGTTTTCGTAATAGTAGGGCGGGGTTCTTTTATGAGAGAGGTAATTGTGGATGTTTGCATGCGGAAGCACCTTCTCAATGAATGGATTATTCCCTATCGACGGCCCCGAACGTTCAATTCTCATAGCTGGTTGTATTACCAGCATTATTGGGCGTTGACTTCAGTCGCGGTTTGGAGTAACCCCCACTATCCACCTCTCATGGTGTCCGCTTCCCTAACCCCCCCCTCCAAACAAGCTTCATATTCCGCCTGAAAATGAATATGTCCCGGATCCCCTTCAAGTTCCTCTTCTATTCCCTGATAGAGACCCTCTGGAGGAACAAGGAGCAGCGTAAGCAATTCTTCAGGGAGTTACTCCAACCAAGTGTTCTTCAACGCTTATAGGAACAGAGGCCCACATAGAAGAATACAGTCTTATGGGCGGAATAACCATCGATACCTATGTGGTGATCGGAAGCTTCCAATAGCAGCTTTGACGAAAAGCTTTAGTGATTCCCAACCAAAAAACGCGACTGTTATAATGAGGGGGCCAACATAAGGATTTGCATAAAATCCTGCTCCCTTCAACTCTATCTCTCCAACCAAATATTTCTCTAAAGCTAGTTATTCATGGTGAGTTGAATCTCTCCATTTTCCGTTGACCTTTATTGGAATAGTAGGGAGAACTAGTAGTCGGACGAGAGAGTGATTCCCCGATTCTTATATAGAAGAGAGAGAAAGCAATTCGAGTGCTTGCTCTCTCGAGTTTCTAGCTGGTCAAGCGTGCTCTCTCTCTCCAGAATGGAGTTGCTCAATCTCCATGATCTCCTCAAATGAATATGTTTGTAAAGAAAGTGACTCCCCGACCCGATCTCCTGAACCCCTGGGGAGAGAGTGGGGCGAATGAATGGGCCAACAACCGAACAACACAGTATTTAGTACCGCTTGGAGATCAGCATCAGTCAGATGGTTCCCCTTTTCAACAGATACCGACGAAGATGCCGGAACAGAAGATACCATTCCATTCCATTTCCCCCATTTCTTTCCGCATAAATGCTAGTTGGAAATGTCGAGTGTTCATTTGTTTGTTTAAGCGATGCTCCCCCCCGGGGGTGCCCTTTCTACTATTTAATAAGGGCGAGCGATAGAAAAGGATCTGATAGAAGTAATAAGTAGGTTGATCGCTCCCCCCTTTATTATTCGAGTAAGGCAACTTTGTTCAGAAGCAAACTGGTTAGGTTGTTAATACGTATTAAAGTTTCTAGAATCTGTTGCTAATACATATGTAATAGAGAAGCTGTGGCTTGTTTCAACGTGTATAAGATCCCATTGTTGCAAGGTTGCTCTCCCCTCTCATTGTTGCTCCCCCCCCTTCACATAAACGAATCTTGAGAAGCGGAGTTGTTAATACTATATGCGTCTTCTTTAGAAGTGTTCCCTCCCTAATATCGCCTTTAATTAATAGGGGCCATAGGTCCGAATCCCGTCACCCCAATGCGAAACGACTCGGTAGACCCAAATACGAACATCAATCGGCCGTTACCACCTCATCCCACTATTTACAAGCCGCAGCTCACTTCGACGTTTCCAATTTTCCATAGAATCCCTGGGGCTTTCTTAGCCACTACGGTTTTGTTCAGTCTCTTCCTCTGCTTGGAAATGGGTTTGGTAAGCCTCACAACTGCGAATCTCTACCAATTCTCCCTCCCTATTTATTCTCATTTAAGCAATTCCCCGAAGTTCACTCTAAGCGTAGTCAATCCGACTCTATCAGCGCTGTGCCATCATATGGGTAACGGAGTTCGTCATTTATGGTGGGATTTGGGTTTCTCTCTGGAATCCCCCTTAAACAATAATAATAGGGGAATAATAATAGATTGATTCGCCCTACTATTATTCAAGGGGGGCCTTACTGAATAATGGAGGGTGGTGCACATGGTCCAGATGAAGCGGGCTTTGCTCTCACCCCAATCGATGGGGGAATGCACGCACAAGCACTCCCCTTTCTATAGAATAATTGAAGATTGAACGGAAGTTGGGGTTGTTGGGCCTATGATCATTGAGAGTTCTGGAAGGGATTAGCTCCACTGCCTATCCCTATATAAGAAAGGGGTGGGTTGGGATCAGTTAGCAATTGCCGTTTGAGCGATACTCAACTATTCTTTAGGGTTACCGGATAGGGAGTGATTTATGCGATATAGCTTTCCCCACAACCAGTTATTGAGTGTGGGGCAGAAGCGGTTTGATCGAAACCTCACTATTATGGAAGGGGAGGAGTTCTAGAATCAATTTCTTGATTTCTCGCTTTAGTTGAGATTGGGGTTGGCAATCTTTCAATTTCTACTGTCTTGATTTCGGTGGAGTAGAATTGCTTTCTGTTGCCCTATTTATTATATATTAAGAAATTCCTATGCGGGGGAAAAGGTTACGAATTCGCCGGAAGCCCAAACTAGTATCGGGAGGGGGCAAACAGCAAAGCGCCCCCACTTCCGAGTCTGGAATAGGGGTTCCGCCTTATTAGAATAGTAGGGCGATTAATGATATACGGCCAATACGTTGCAAGGTGCCAACTATTACAGGCTGCCCCATTATTATCCAAGGGAGTGGGAGAAATGCCTACTATTATTATTGCCAGGGGGGTTGAGCTGAATCCCAATCATTTTTGGGTCAATCAATAGGTATAACTCTGCTTCCCCCTACTACTATAATAGGGGTTCGTGAAGCGGGGCTGGGGGAGAGCTGTGGAAATAACTAAACTGGTTGGCCCCGTATATTACAATAAGGGAATGAATTTCTTGAGCTTAAATAAATAATAGGGGGTTTGCTTGCTTGCAATTAAGAATTCTCTCTTTTCATAATCAGTGGGGCTCTCCCCCTAAAGAAATAATAGTAGGCTTCTCCTTTCTAGGAATAGAGGGCGGTAGGCTGAAAGATTGTTGATGCGTATATAATGGACTAAATTAGAATAGTAGGGGCCCCTCAACCCTGGCGGGTGTGAGTGCTCTTTCGCCCCTCAACCCTTTATTTACTTCTTCTTATTACTAAGAGGGCGGGCATGAGTGGACTAAAGTCCCGTATAGTAGTAATCCCGTATATTCTTATTTGAGCCCGTATACCAATTAAAGGAGGGAAATGGAGATACCACCACACTCACAGAGATGGATGGATGGATAGACGGATGCGCAGGGAAATCCTACTAGACGGATCGATGGATGGTTTATCCGATACACGGATACACAGGTAGATGCTATTGCTTCAAAGAAAGGCATGGATAGGGGGAAGGAGGAATAAGCGCCTTATTCTTATTTGGGGGGCGGGCATGCAGGGACATACAGACCATTCTATAGACAGATAGCCCGTATATTAGGAATTCCCCGTATATTATTATTTAAGGAGATACGGATGGATGGATAGAAGGATACGCGGATGGACAGATAGATACTACTCCTTTGGAAAGAGAGGGATTGATATACGGCACCTAAAAACTCTGCTGACCTTTTCCCTTTTCTAGTAGATAGGGCGGTTCACCCTGGATACTTGGGCTACGAAGTTCCCCCTTACCCCTGGAATTGGTTGATCTAAAGATCGGTTCCCTTAAATAAGAATATACGGGGAATTGGTTGATCTTAAATAATAATAGGGGGTTGCTTGTTGATCGACGAGGCTTTTCCATATAATAAGGGAAGGGTAGATTTGCCTCACCTTCATCTCTCATTATTTAAGCTCCCCCGGGTGAGCGCTTTTCTATAGAATTCGGTTGATCTGATTGCTAATCGAGCTTGAATTCCAATTATTTCAACCGGAAATGAGGTCCCCTACTATTAGAATAAGGCCTCCTACTATTTCTTAAAAGAGAGGTTGATACGGTTGAGAAGAAGGATGCATGGTTGAGTTTAAGCATGGGAATTGCTAAAGCGGGACACCCCGTATATTAATGAAAACAAAACCCTATTCATTATTACTAGGGCTTGTTCTTGCGCCCTTGAAATAGTAGTAGTAGGGGGGATCCGTTGTACGAAACCGCATACGGCGCAGCTTATCATTATTATAGGGTGGGATTAGCGGATCGGGCTGGCTCGCTTGCCTACGGGATCAGCGGAGGTGGGTAGCCTGTAGCCGATCACATACAGGGAGGGAAAAGCATCGGGATGAAAGAACTGGCTTGCTTGGGAGGGGCTCTCACCTAACCCATAAGTGGTTGCTTCGAATACTCACATTCGCATATTCTCATTGTATTAGGAAGGGGAAGGCGTTTCTTATTATTTAGGGAGCCTTAAGTAATAATATACGCGGCAATTAATGATATACGGGCAAGCACTTTGAATAAGAATTCGAGCGATCGATCCCTGAAAAGTGGTTGCTTCGAATACCTTTACTTTAACAATAGGGAGAAGAAAGAGTCCGCTTGCTTGCCTGCTCTACTCTAGTAATAGGGGCGGGCTTTAATAATAATAGGGGGCTTATCGCATACTGACCATCAAGAGCATAACACATAAGCTCGCCAGAGAATATTGGGGCCCCCGTATATCAGAATCGCAACAATAATAATCGCCCGTATATTAGGAATTGCGAGACCTTAGATAGTAATGAGGGGGCGTTAGCATAAGCGATTCGGTCACTGTAGGCTTGAAAAGGTAACCTTACTCATTCATATAGAGGGGGAACATACCTGTAATGGGGTTGCATACGTATATAAGCATAAGCAGGTTGCCCATAAGCTTATAAGTTGTGAGACACTTTTTCTATTACTCGTGACAGGTTCAATTGAAACGTTGTGTGCGAGATTATTCGGCCCGTATATCAATCAATGGAGGTTGCCTCAAATAAGAATAGGGTGAGATGAGATTATTCGGTTCCGGAGGTTGGTTCCCCTTATCATTCGTATAGAGGCGGTTTCATGGATTTCTGCAAACCTCTCATAATGAAACGGGGTGACCTTAAATAATGATGAAGGTTTGGTCCTATTATTATGACGGATCGATTGGTTCTATTACGGAACCTCTCACAATAGTGGGGGGCTATCCGATAGAGGATCTACGATTGGCATTGGAAGTGCAACCCCTCTCGATTCATATAAGCCTCTCTCTCAATAATAACTGGGGGGGCCTACTTATAGATTGATTGTCATTTATGCGCCATTAATCAGTGAAAGGGCGACTCGATTATATAGAAAAGGGGGTTCATTATTCAAGCTCGACCCCTTATGAATAGATAATTCACTCGTCAATACCCTGGCACCCCCACTAGTAATTAGAGGCAAGCGCTTCTTATTAAGAAACGGGAAGTCTTATCTCGATTATGAAAAGAGCGCCCCTCAACCCGCTAGGGCATGAGTGGACTAAAGTCCCGTATATTAGAATGACCCTTCAATAAGAATATACGGCGAGCTTAGATACGCCCATGAAATAAGAGACCCCTTATAACCGGCCCTATTCATTCATCGATTCATAAGTAGGCACGGGTTAGGTGTGGGCTATTAGTAATCCCCGGACCCCCTCTATTCTATTCAGGGCATATTGAATCAATACCTCCTGAAATAATAGTGCCGGGCGCCCGCTCAAATAGAATAGGGCGAGAATGGAGGAATGAGGGGCGGGAACAAAAACACTCTTCGAGGAGTTAATACGTATATAATAGACCCTCTTAGGAGTGTTCAGCAGGTTCAATGCCTATTGTAGCAATCGGAATGGATCGGATAGGCGCTCCCAGCAACTCCGCGATCCCTATGGTTTCAGTCAAATGCTATTCCAGGCGCTTAATACGTATATAATAGACCTTCCCCGGCCGGCTCTAAACACATCAATTTCGTGATGTAGAGAGAGGTCTCTAAACAACTTGTTGTTCGTTGCTTGATCCCATTAATAAGGAATGGGTTTTGAACCCAAGTTCCTATTGCCCCTCGACCCTTTACTTTTCTCTTTTTATTAACCAAGCACTAAAGTCCCATTAGAACCCCTCGTATAAAGAATATCGAAGTTGATGTTTTCACTTTCACGAAGAGAATGGTTAGTAATCACAAACCCACAAAAGCTACATTCCGGTCAATCAAGGTTTCACTTTCACCTCCTCTCTCTATCATTCAAGGGGCCCCGTATATTACTTAAAGGGGGTTAAGCTCAACTTTAGGAAAGTGCCTATTCTTTTTCTTATTGTTGCCCTTACTATTAGCAATTCCTGCCCGTATATTATTAACGGGCGGGTTGAGGGGCGCTGCCTTGCTCCAGTAGTGACTTAGTGTAGTGCTGCGCCGCAACAACCGTCTATGAGGGAGATGAAATAAGAATTTCTCCGAATCCCTTACCTTCCTCCATCACATGTTCAATCTCTTTCTAGCGGTTTTCCCAGAGATCTTTCTCATTAACGCAACTCTCATTCTGCTCATTCATGGAGTTGTATTTAGCACCTCTAAGAAATACGATTATCCACCGTTAGCAAGTAATGTGGGTTGGCTTGGATTACTCAGTGTTCTAATCACCATACTTCTGCTCGCTGCTGGCGCACCTCTCTCAACTATCGCCCAGTTCTTCTGGAATAATTTTTTGAGGAAGGATGATTTTACATATTATTGCCAAATCTTCCTATTATCGAGTACGGCTGGTACCATCCTGATGTGTTTCGATTACTTCGAACAAGAGAGGTTCAATGCTTTTGAATTCATTGTCTCAATCCTACTCGCGACTCGCAGTATGCTCCTCATGATCTCGGCTTATGATCCAATTGCCATGTATCCAGCTATTGAGCCTCAAAGTCTATGTTTCTACGTGATCGCGGCATCGAAAAGAAACTCTGAATTTTCCACGGAAGCCGGCTTGAAATATTTGATTCTAGGTGCATTTCCCTCCGGAATACTATTGTTTGGGTACGACTGGACAACTACCGATGCTATTCCCAAAATTCCGATCATATTGGATTGCCCCCGTATACTATTATCCAAGGGCGAATACTGGAATTGGATATTGAAGGTGGGCTTGAATCGGGAATGACTCCAGAGGCATAGCATGATTTATGCAGAACGACCTCGGGTTCTATCTACATACTCCTAATTCCCCTCCCGAACTCGCCGGGACGGGCTATGTCTTCATCTCCCACACCCCTCCGAATACTAATTGGGCCTCCCCGAATTTGCTGTAAACCCGCCTTACAATAGTAGTAGGGGAGTATGGCGTAGGAGTTAGTTTGGATTGGGGGAGTAGAGCGAAATGAATCTCCCTATTCCCGATTGAAAAGCTTTCAGGGGTATTCCGAAGGTGTAACCGCCCCTACTACTAATTCAAGGTGGTTCCCCGATACCGGAACTGGAGGAGCGACCAGTTGGTGAACCAAACCCCAACCCAGCGTCACACGTTCCCCCTCCATCTACCTTGGACTCCTCCCGGAATGAAAAGCTCGGAGCCGAGCCAGGAATGGCCGAAGTGGACACCCACCACTCCCGGTTAGAGAGGCCCTCTTTAAGACATTCGGGAAAGATGTTCACAAGGGCTAAAGACACTCGTTCTACCAGGGTCAAACCCTATATTCTTTACTAAACGGCCCGGTTCACTTCACCAAATGAAAGGTCTTGGGCAGAGACCCGCTGCTTACTGCTTATTGATAGGCAGGGCTCACTACTCATCAGCTAGCTCGCTCGCACCAGCCCCGTATATTCTGAATTGCTTCCACTTATTCCTACGTATACAATAGACTCGAATGCTATTGATTCTACCCAGTAGTCCTATAATGAGAGGGGATGGTACCGTATTTCCAAGGTGTTCGGCTGATGCCCACTATTCTAAAGGATCCCTAAGGAATAGTAATAGGGGTGCCGATACGCCATTATTCATTAGGATCAGTGAATACGAGAAAGCTGGCCCCTACTCTCGATCATTCGCGCCCTATTATTCTTCATTGCAGAGACACCTATGCTCGGAATGAATAAGAAAAGGCCATCTGCATGAGTATGTGATTAGTGCAGGATTCAGTACGGATCACCGGGGACTAGTGAGAGATGCTTTCCCCAATCACTAGCTCAGATCCTACACACCTGATGGTTGCCCTATCAGTTAAGGGGACACACACCTAGAATTAGTTTGCCCCTTACTGAAACAATAGAAAGGCGAAGCTCCCCTAAAAGGAAATAATAAGGGTTTTGAAGATGCCCCTAATAATAAGAATCGAGAGGGGAATTAATGATATACGGGCATGCATGCCTTTAGATTCCAAAAAGCCGGCCGAAAGTAAGTCCAACATCAGTTATTATATAGAAAGGGGAGGAATCATCAATCAAAGACGTATGATAAAGAGACTTACCAATGCTTGGTGTGTTCATAGGTCCACATAGATCGGTGTGCACAAGCTCAAGTATCTTAGAAGCCCTCTCCATCAGGGAATTTCTCTCTAGCATGCTTCCCCAAAGCACATCCCAACCAAATATGCTTCTTCGCTTCGCTTCAATAATGATAGGGGGACTTCAATAATAATAAGAATAGGGGAATTACCCTTTCTATCATTTAATAAGGGCATCCTGAGGCGGCCACCACTCCTTTCCCTTTCTCACTCCGCTCTCCATTCTGAGAGTCATCCTGCTTGGAGCTTGTATCAGTTCGGTCTCTATTCCGTGCCCTTATTTCTATAGTGCCAGGGCTAGCCCAGAAGTCAATCTGCAATTCAAGCTTTCTAGAAGCGCTACTATTAATTAAAGGTTTCGTTAGGCGCCTTTCCCTATCCGATACCTACTCCTGAATAGAAGCAAACGCGAGAATAGAATGAGAGGAATCTAGATAGAAATGCCGACAAGTTCCATAGCTTCATTATTCAAGCTGACTGATTAGCGAGTGAGCCCCTATTATTATTTCAAGCCCACCCGCCTCCCTCCCCCATCAATTTCTCAATTGAGAAGTAGGCACCCGCCCCCCTTTTTCTATATAATAAGCCAAGGCCGCCCCTTTATTAAATAGGTTCGGGGAACCACGACCCCCTATTATTATTATTCTTTCAGGAACCCTCTCGATTCTCATTTCAGGTGATTTCAACCCCTCAAACAATTCGATCTCGATGCGCTCCATCCAATCAATTGCCCCTCTACCTAATCCTACTATTCGGCCCAGTTTCCTCAGAACCATAAACCTCCAACAAGAGCATTGGGAATTGTGTTCGTTCGGTGCCCCCTTCTGATCGAAGGAAGAGGGAAATTGCTATCTATTGGTTTGGTTGGGGCTTGAGTAAGCGCTTGCGGTGCGATTGATTAGTGGTTGGGTTTCTATCTCGGATGAAACGAATTGTTACCCCTATTATAGCGAATAAACGAGTAGTTAGTCCACTAGATTGAACCAACTAACTCCCTCCTCCCTTTCTCGTCGATTTATGAGCTGGAAACGAAGAAACCAATTGATAATACACGGGCGTTAAGGCTCCTTCTTCATATTCTATTCAATTCCACCAGCAAGCAACTAGCTAACTGGTTGCTACCCCTCCCGTTCCCCCGCATGCGATCGGAGTGAAGGTAGATACATACCCTACCCATTATTCATCCATATATGGAAGGGAACTAGCTAGATCCGGGGCATAGCTTAAAACATTATCATTTCCAACTCCTCTTCCTCAAGAAAGAGCGTTTCTTATTATTGCCAGGGCTACCCCGAAACTGTGAGAGGGGCCCCAATTCTCTATTCATGAGCAGAACCGCTGATCGAATTGGATTGCCCTATCATCACTCAAGGCACCTCTATACACTCAATCCGTAATAGTAGCGCAACTCGACTCTATAACCTTGGGGGGGATATTACTCACTCGGGAATCAATTGGAAGTGGAATCGATCTGGAGTGAAGCGAATGCATGAATGAAACGCACTTGAATCGAGAATCGAATAGGGAAAGAATCGAGAAATAGGGGGCCTTCCTAAATCCGGAATCATTGATTCGACCTCATCCTCAACAGCCGGTGCTGCCTATACCTCTTGCTTCGTTGCTATTGGTTCCGTCGCCTACCCCCCCATAACTGGAACTGGATAGCAAACTGCTACTTGGTCAACTAGGTCCATTGAATCTTGATCTCGATCCGCTCGATCGGAGGCACGGGGAGCAGGAACAGGGGCACCTGGAGCAACGGGAGAGACAGTTCCAGTTGATCCCACAGGGGCAGGTGCAGTTCCATTTCCGGATCCAGGCCTGTGCCCTTTTCCGGGTGCAAATCCACCACCAGCTTATTCCCCATCTCGATCCGCTGCGGAGTATAGATCTCGACCTGGCAATGGGTAAACTTCGACTGGTTCAAGGTCAACAACTTCCCGTGTTCTTTACACTATTGGAGGTTCTGAGTAAACCTCAATCAGTGCTGCTCACTCTGGTGGTGCTTGCCCACATGCTTGCTCAGATGCTCTCCCTGCCCCCGCTGTCACTGCCCCTGCCCACGCTGATGGTGGTAGCATTGGCTCTCGAAACGGGACCACATATGGACTTGCTTCAGTGACCGATGCCTCTGCCCCTGCCTATGACGATGCCTTTGCCTCTCCATCACTCCCAGTAATGCTACCGAATGACGGAACTGGGAATTCTGAAACTGGTGGATATGAAACTGGGTATGTTACTGGATCTCGATCTCGAAATGGATCA
>Ga0181464_1001707_pt1 | contig 11011 bp, 14 predicted proteins | sample InSIn2gowninarea_FD_119074 | JGI IMG/M metagenome (GOLD analysis project Ga0181464, IMG submission 119074) | Clean room microbial communities from NASA Spacecraft Assembly Facility at Jet Propulsion Laboratory, Pasadena, California, USA -... ...
TTTTTTTTTTTTTTAACCAGGGATGTTACAGAACCCTCCCCCTTGGGGGAACACCATCCTCAGTGTTCAATGACACCTCTAACCAAAAAGATAGCTGAAAATAAAACATACTACCCATGGACCTTTATAACATAGATCGTTGCAGTATTTAAAATAACCATCTACTAAAACATGACAAACATACCATTTACTGGAGCTTTATAACACAACTCATTAAGGTATTTACAATAACCACGTATACACATATGCACATCTACTAAACCAAAAAATAAGAGAATACAATGTTTGTATCAATCAATAAGGGAATCCATAGGCTCACACCTCCACCCTTGAAGTAATAGGAGGATTCACCTCCTTCTCAGGAAGTCCAAAATCCACTACAAAGCCAAATCTACATCCAATGTCCAGCGCTACAATCTTGTGCCACTTGTCCTTTTAGCGAGTAGTTACCAACTCATTTTTCCATAGTAAACTCCCAATGTGCATTTGATTCCATCTAGAAATGCTCGTAACCAAAACAAATATATCCCCGACCTTCCCTTCTCTGTTACACAGTCCCTCAGGCAATCCAGTCACCCCTTCTATGCAGTCACTCACCTTCCAAGTTTCACTGGCATCCCCTATCCTAGATGATCCATCCCTTAGCAAGGCTTCCTCACATCGGAAAGTCAAACAACCAAGGCATATACATACCAATCAATGGACAATATTGGGTACCAATGTCCCACAATGGCCCTACTCTTGAAGTGCTTTACCAACATATTGCTACATTTTTCAATTCCTTTCGTTGTTGCTGCTAATTCTTGTAGTTGATTTCAATCACCCAACCGACATTTCCGTGCTTCCTGTACCAAGCACGTACCTTTCATTAGATTTAGAATAAATTGAAATAACTTCAAATCATACCTCATTAGTAGCTCATCAATAAGGTACACTTCCAATCCGATTTACTTCCTGTCACAACAAATCAAACTAGCATATTTTACCAAATCATCATGTATAAACAGATCACACCAGGTTAGCTCAAAACAAAACCATTGTAAATCAAAATCATAAATTAGAATCATAGATCACATGTAACCATCATAAATCACACACATAATAAAATTGAAGTAAAATACTAGTACTTATCCTTTAATCAAGCTTTAGCTTCTACCTTGTCTTTATTTTGTATGCATTTTGGATCGGTTGCCACACCCGACAATCACCCAGTTCCTTCTTGTCAATCATATGCACGTACACATAGTGTGCATCACACACATACAATCACACAATGCATACAACACCATGAAATACATGCACATACACCTAACATATAACACATACACCTACACTCGGTGTACAACATAACACAAACACATATATAGAGTCCATCATAATGAATGCATATGTCACGATACCATGACTACACAAAGCAAATACATAGTACCACATTCCCATAACACAACATGTACAAAATGCACTCAATCCCACATGGACACCAATCCCACATGTACAAAGCACCACCTACACAATGTGTGCACAACATCATATATACAAGGCACCACCTGCACAATGTGTACACAATGCCTCATGTGCACTGCACCATTGTACAACGTCTACACAATACCACATATACATAGTACCATGCACATGATAGGTATGTGACACCACATCTACATAATGCCACATGCACAACATGTATACAACACCTACACACAACGTCACTTGTACAACATGTACACATCACCACATGCACACAACACCACTTGTACAATCATGCACACAACACCATATGTACATAGCCCCACATGTAAAACATGCATGAAACACCACTTGTACATAGCATTTCATATCCAACATGTTGATGCGGGAGCATTCAGCCCAAAGGGAAATTATTGTAAATAATAGACATAGGGGTCATGCAATTGTGGAATTAGTTTCCTAAATTCCAAGTTACTTAGATATTCTCAAAATAAATAAATAAAACTAGGAGAGCTTTTAGGCATAAAAGGAGTGGATGTGGACCTATAAGTGATAAGGAAAGCTTTTCTATTTTAGAACAGGAAAAAGACGGAATAAAGCTGAGGAGATGCTTTTGCCATATGTATGCATTGCATGTAGAGTCTTAGAGCTTTTAGTTGAGTGATTTTAGGATTTTTTATCATGCTAAGTTTAATAAATTAGGGAGCCTCAAAGGCATTGAAGGCAGGGAGTGAGTGTGAGGAGAGAGCAAGGATTCTCCTTGGGAGCCTTCGGGCAGTTTGTAAAAGGGCCATAGATTTGTATATCTGGCCATGAATGGAAAGCTCTTGTAAATGTTTGTTTTTATATATGTATGAGTATGTCGAATTTGACTTTGTATGGATATGTTGCGTTTAACAAATTCTAAGATATGGCTCTGCATATGGTGGCAGAAACCAATGTTATGTAATATTGAATTTGCACGAAGCAATAATGGTTCTTAATTTTCAATGCGCCATTGTGTGTGTGCTAGTCATCGAAGGCAATTTTCCTTTAATTCACGTGTTGATTGCTTATTCTACAGTGGCGCACATGTATTCTGGTTAATTCACGTGTTGATTGCTTTCGTTAAGTTGCTGTAGTATATTTGGGACAGTGTAGCTTTATGCAGGTGGGTTTTTCTGAAGATGTGCCGCCGAGAGTTGAATCCTTCGTGTGACAAATATTTAATGACTGCAGAGTAACCATCGATAACAGGTTTGAACGCATCGAAGTTTAAGGTTTTAACCATTCCAGTTGGGAATCATATCAGCGTCAAAGACCGTGTGATAGGCGAGCCAAAGCGTAACAGGGGCGGGGTCTGGACTCGGATGCCGAACGATATAACTGTGGTTTATACAATATTGCAGATTATCTGTCGCGTGACATACATTCACCGATTGCGAGGAAGGGATCATCGTTGAGCAATTGCGATATGCATACATATCGAACCGAATTGGTATAGAGTGGAGCACAAGAGGAAGTTTGTATGGATGCAGAAGAAGTGGATCAGTCTGTAGCACGGATAAGTGAAGCAACAGTTGAGCCTGTTAAACTTGGTGATTTTCAAACTGGAAGTTTATGTATGAATGCAGGTGATAATGATATGCTTCAGCAATGCTACAGAGAAATTGCATTATTAGAATATTTGTTGGAGAATCTAGAATATGACAGGGATATTGCAAAAGAAAGAGCTCAGTATAGTGAACAAGAAACAGATGGTATGAGAGAAAGACTTGAGAATTCTTTAGAGAATTCTTTGGACAGAGAGAACCAACATGTTGATGTGTTGATTGAGGTGGAACAGCATACTGAGATGCTGGCAGAGGGAAGTAAGGCACTGATGCCTTGTGATTTTTGTTTTAACATGTGTTTTGTGAATGCAGGAATTATCGCCGGTGCGGAGAAACATTTGACTCAGATGAACAATCAATTGAAGGGAAAAGAAGTTCTCTATTCCAGAAGACAAGAGGGGGTGGATGATCGGGTGGCAGTCAGAACAGAGACCAGCATAGAAGCAAGAAAGCAGCAAGTGACAGTACAGATAGAGAGAGTAAAACCTGAGCAAGCTGTCTTAATTCAGCAGACAACAAGAAATCAGCAGCTTGAAGATTTATTGGACAAGGAAATTGAATTAATCAGAAGAATCATGCTGAAAGTGTCTCAGAAAAAGACATCAGCAAAGAAGAGAAGTAGCAGAAGCAGCAAGAGGAAGACAGCAGAAGATTGCAAGAGTACAGCTAGTGGAGCAAAGCAGCATAAGGTGTGGAGACCTGGAGAAGAACAACAAACAGAAGCAGCAGCAAATGGAAAGTTACAGTACAAGATATGGGATCCAGGCAAACATAGATCTGAACACATGATCAGGAGATCATGAAATTTTTCTACCTTGGGAGTATGACGCGGGAGCATTCAGCCCAAAGGGAAATTATTGTAAATAATAGACATAGGGGTCATGCAATTGTGGAATTAGTTTCCTAAATTCCAAGTTACTTAGATATTCTCAAAATAAATAAATAAAACTATGAGAGCTTTTAGGCATAAAAGGAGTGGATGTGGACCTTTAAGTGATAAGGAAAGGTTTTCTATTTTAGAACAGGAAAAAGATGGAATAAAGCTGAGGAGATGCTTTTGCCATATGTATGCATTGCATGTAGAGTCTTAGAGCTTTTAGTTGAGTGATTTTAGGATTTTTTATCATGCTAAGTTTAATAAATTAGGGAGCCTCAAAGGCATTGAAGGCAGGGAGTGAGTGTGAGGAGTGAGCAAGGATTCTCCTTGGGAGCCTTCGGGCAGTTTGTAAAAGGGCCATAGATTTGTATATCTGGCCATGAATGGAAAGCTCTTGTAAATGTTTGTTTTTATATATATATGAGTATGTCGAATTTGACTTTGTATGGATATGTTGCGTTTAAAAAATTCTAAGATATGGCTCTGCATATGGTGGCAGAAACCGATGTTATGTAACATTGAATTTGCACGAAGCAATAATGGTTCTTAATTTTCAATGCGCCATTGTGTGTGTGCTAGTCATCGAAGCCACTTTTCCTTTAATTCACGTGTTGATTGCTTATTCTACAGTGGTGCACATGTATTCTGGTTAATTCACGTGTTGATTGCTTTCGTTAAGTTGTTGTAGTATATTTGGGTAAGTGTAGCTTTATGCAGGTGGGTTTTTCTGAAGATGTGCCGCCGAGAGTTGAATCCTTCGTGTGACAAATATTTAATGACTGCAGAGTAACCATCGATAACAGGTTTGAACGCATCAAAGTTTAAGGTTTTAACCATTCCGGTTGGGAATCATATCAACGTCAAAGACCGTGTGATAGGCGAGCCAAAGCGTAACAGGGGCGGGGTCTGGACTTGGACGCCGAACGATATAACTGTGGTTTATACAATATTGCAGATTATCCGTCGTGTGACATACGTTCACCGATTGCGAGGAAGGGATCATCGTTGAGCAATTGCGATATGCATACATATCGAACCGAATTGGTATAGAGCGGAGCTTCAAGATTATATAAATTACAACCTGTGTGTATCACCAGACCGTCATGCGGAGGTGGAGCAGTTGCTAGTCAGGTTAACCACTGCATATGAAAGTATCAGAACGTGGAAGCATTAACCATTGCACATGAGAGCATCAGTTCTGGAGGAACGGAAGCCGCTGTTTGAGTTATCGCCAACAGAGGAACTGGCGACATATCAAAGACCATATAGAAGTGTATTCGGCCGTGGTTGTTTGAGCAGTTACAACTATATATATACATCGACCGGAAGCGACAAGAGTCAGAGATATATAGCGGTCAATCCGTGATAATTCCGCGTGTAACCAGAGCTTGTGCAACATATATATATATATATAACCAAGCCTATCTATGGTAAATCAGTGCCATAAGAATAAAGGCCGGCCAGTAATCAGCGCCAATACCAAAGACTGCCACGGATATGTGTAAGTAAATACCTATATATATAATTTGTATGCGCATGGCCATTCCCAGGTTGTTTCTTTTAAGAATTAAGGAAAAGCACCGTGTGTTAATGCCAAGCATGGTTATTATGAATCATGAGGTTACAACGCCATGAAACAAGCTTTTAAATGCATGGTTGTCGGAGGATCCTGGTAGGAGCAGCCTGGGCTGCATCACATGTACATAGCATCTTATGTACACAAAACCCCATATCCAATCATGTGCACAACACCATATGAAATATTTGCACAACACTATCTATACCATCCTGTACATAACATTGCATAAACAACATGTACACACACTATATATATACAACACCGCATGTGCACACATCATAGATGAAACATGTACAACATATAATACATATGCACAACAGTAGTGCCACACATCCAAAACCGCATTGTCCTTACCAAGAAACCTTTCTTCTAGTGTCTTATCCATGCTTATCCTAGCATGTTGTAGACCACACTACTTTCATTTTGTTGATTTACCCCTCGGTATAACTTGCCCATAACATAAGCATAGGCATGATACAAGCATACAATATAAATTCATATTCACATGATACTAACCTTGTATATTTGTCATGACCACTCTTCCCACTTGATTCCTCATAGCCAGGAACTTATTCATGCCATTCGCCTGCATAAGCAACATTCGTCCAAAAGAATGATTATTGATGATCTGTCAGACATTGACATAGATACATGGATACATACATACCTATACGTAAACATTAGCATAAAAAGTCATGATCTTGTCAAACAACAATATGCATACATGCATATATATAGACATAAATATTAGCATTAATAATCATGGTGCATGAGGACCCTGTCAAACATGACATACATACATGCCTACATGTATACATATATAAACATCAGCATAATGATGATCATAACATAATTACCAGATATCAAGGTCAAGGTTTAAGAGAACTTCATTTATTCATGCAACACATGTGCAACATTAAGAATAGTCGTTCCCAACATAGCCAAGGCATCTGATGCCTAAGATCCATTTACTTTACCGTTTTAATTACCTTTCTCATGACTTTACTGCCACCGTCGATTTACCACAATGGACCTAACCAGTCCAATCGATTGTCATAGTCTTACCTTCAGCTTTGCTTACTCATGCACCAAGCTTCATCTATGTCTTACATTACCTGTTGGGTACCACACAACTCTCCCTGAGCTACTTTAACTTTCCTCTTTCCCAACCAATTCCCAAGGCTCAAAACAATAAAAGACAAGAACAAAAACAACAAAAAGAAGACCATGAAAACCAAAAGAAATATGACACTGCAACAAACTGGCATAGCTATGCACTAGACACATGAAAAATCACAAATCAAGCGCAACAATCACAAAATACCAAAGCACAAGATTAACCATAGACACTATGACTCAATCCCCATGGTTCCCAAGGAAAACTCAACTAAAGCCTTCTACAAAATTTCATGGCAATTTCTTTTCCATGCAATCCCCTGCATCATATTGCCATAAAAACATAATTGTCAATGCATAAATAAATATAATGATACACCAGTTATGTACCTCCTTGTGCCAAATATGTTGCCTTGCAACTGGACACATCCACGCCATCTCTCAAGGAACTCTAATTCCCTTGACAAATCCACTAATAACTAGAGACTAGTTAATATACCTGTCAAAGACATGTTCATTAATCTAGGACACATCCACATAATTTCAAACAAAATCAAGGTTAAGAAGACTTCTTGTATGCAAAACACTCATTCATTTGGAATTAGGGTTACCAAACATAGCCAAAGGAATTATTACCCCAGTCCTTTCTTTTACCATTTATCTTGCTGCAATTGAGTCTTATTACATATTATCACATCATCCAACTATTAGTTATATAAGCATATCAACTATTACCTTGTCATGCTAATACCAAGCATGTTACCCTACAACTTCTCGCACATGTTAACCACATGTTCCAAATATCAAGATAATCATATCTATCAATTTGAAATCAACCCTTACCAAGACTAACAATGATGTAATAATCCATAGTCAGCTCATAGTCATTAGACATAACTCTACAACTATCATCTACTTACACGCAAGTACATATAAACTGTCTCAACACATATATATTAGTACAATCATCTTAAAACAAGATCATTTCTTCATGCAACCATATAGACTCATACTCATATCATGCAGTTAATCAAACATTCAAGAAAGCTATGAACGCACCATGTCAAATAAATAAACTAGATGACATAATAGGCACCAAACACTCAAACACTAAATATATGACATAATCAACAATGAAGCACTCGATGTACTGCATAAGCAAACTCATACCTTAGTGTATTTCAAGGGAGGCTATCTTGTCTACAAAATCAATCTAGGTTAGCACGATACAACTTCACAACATATCCACCCAAACATAAATCATGATATCCGTAATAGTAAGTAACTAACATGTTCACACCATAAGCTCATGAGAATTTTCCATTCATGCATAACAATCACATATGTGTAATCAATCTAGATTAGTACGACACCATATCACAAATATGTTGGCTCATACCTAAATATCACAACCATAACCATATGCATAGGTCAAACCAGGTTAACACAATACATATAACATCAAGATCCTTAATGCAATGAACATAACCATCATGCATATGACCAATCCAAATTACAACATCAAGATCTCAATGAAATAACCCTAATCATCAAGTTAATAGCATATAACAACAATAAGCTATATATCATGCTCATCAACAACATATAACCTAATCATCAAGTCATCTAATATAAAACAACAATGTCAATGCATACAACGATAGGTTACAATCATTCTTGACTATTTGACTCATGTGCATATGACTATGCTAATCAACTATAATCTATCATGTGTGTAACCATAACATCGAAAGACATGTACATAAACCTAATGTATATAACCCTAATGCATATAACAATCCTTGACTTACATACCTGCATGTCAAACATGCAATACATGTATGAAGATCTTCTCTTACCCCAAATTCCAATGTTGCAACCTCATGATGATGATCTACATCTCCCACTCTATCTCAGCCAGCACATTAGCATCGTAACAACCAATAGCTCCATAATGACCTAAATTGCATGCCATGACTTCACAAGGCATGTTTGACCTATTATTCATGCATAACTATAACCAAGACCATACATGCATAACAACTGCATATAGATATATAACATATGAGTACCAAACCATATACACCTCATTCTAGCTAGAGTCTAGCCATCAATCCATGACCATATAAACTACACAAACCATGACCTCATGCATGACAAAAAAACCACATCACGCCAATATACACATTGCACCATGCAACCATCAACGTGCATACTCAACTACACATACACATGAATGCATGTAGTTGAGCATAATCGATCAACACTTGTAACCAACCTACAAGATTGATACATGTAATAAAACATACAAGAATTCAACCTAACATACAAGGATGTAATCAAGTGACATATAAACATATGTAATTGGTCATATACTCATGATAATGCATACCACAAATTCAACATCAAGTTCCTCATGATAACCTTACTACAATCATGATCAACATTATGCAATGCAACAAGCACATGGAATGCAAGTGTAAGAGACACACATGCAACTAACATGCATGCATGACAAACACACACCACCCATCCAGTCTGAGGGGTGAACCATGCTCTGATACCACTCTGTAACACCCTCACACATCTACCCAAGTAACCAGGAAACCGGGGTAAACATGCGACAAGAGGTGCTACGGTTGGATTTGACCTCCTATGTGACCTTAATGAAGTGGAATCAGTGGAACACATCAACCAACCTATCCACATCATCAACAAAACCCTCAAGAGACATTTCATCCACTCATACATCATGTCCCTCGATCCCACTGATGTTATGGACATCTTAAGCCTCAGTATCTCTCATGCTATAAGCATGAGAGTGTCCAAAAACCTAGAGTCGCTCTCATAGGCTTTCCTGCCAACGTCGAGAGACCCAATTTGTCAGTTCTGTGCCAACATCCCCATAATTTGAGCCACTTTTCCAAGCCCATATCCTAGGTCACTGCCCAAAATGGAAAGATATCGTAAGGTCAGTCAAAGAAAGGGGAAATAATGATGCAAAAGAAATAAGTTAAACAAGATCTTAATCATACCCCTACTAACCATGATAGGCATTTCATCAAACATATCATCAGCATGTAACTACAGGTGTAAACAACATAATTAAGTGTAGGGATCTCATACTTATCTGAGAATTTTTATGAACCATTTTTCCCTAATGTCATTTGCTGCATTATCATCTATTAGGCCATAGATACATTATCCATTCATTTACAAGTAAAAACATGTTGAGAGCCATACATAGCTACTGTCATAAAACATACATATAACCAACATAAGAGGGACATAAATATCATACGCATATCAACCATAAAATCCACATATACATCAGTACATTTCCACATGAAAATCAAGGGAATGAATTTCTCATTAATGAATGCAATAAACCAACCAGAGATGGGACTACCACGTTCCATCTGACCATAAATTAGCTGAGCCAAGTCTCTCTTCAACCAATCACCCCCATGCCATATTCCAAGTATGAATGTGGGGCTCATATAACACACCAAAAAGAACCAAACAAGCATGTACGCCACCAAAGTTCTCCACCTACACTGTGAGGAATTTGAGTGCCTCCTAGTCTCTCAGTCTTTACCATAATCCACAGTCCGATCCAGGGATCACTAAACCGTACACCGAGACACACTCTCTAGGCTTTACCATACCTCTCATCCTGGGACTACTAGGCCAAATAGAGAGAAATCCACCTCTTGGCTTTACCGTATATCCTGCCATTTAATGGCAAGGATTCTTAGGCCCACTGAGGCACACAATACTGGGTTTATCGCAACCCACAGTCTAGCTCTACCAAAGGCTTTACCATGATCCACAGTCCGGTTTAGGGACCACTAGGCCATGTGTTTGTCATTTCGGAGATCCACCCAACTCATCTTTGAATCCATTCGTCTATCCTACATTAACCAAATATGAGAACCCATCTCGTCAAAGCTATCAAGAAATGGTAAGGTTATGCTAAAGAACATTGTCACCCTTGGAAAAACCCATGCCATGATAGAAAATAACCCCATGCAATACTATGCATGCCAAATATAGCAAGGAAAATATACATGCAAGTCGATACTTGCAATGAATCTTGTTGTAGCTTCCTGATCCTGCCTTTCCCTACTTGATCATTACTTCCTCTAGCCTTCTCTGCCTTTCTTTCTCCAATGCCAAAGTGCTCCAAGAAAACTCCAATTGTCCAAGAGTGAGAGAGCTCCAAAACTCCACTGGAAAAATGTTACCAACTGATCCTCAGAAGCATTTTTATCAATGAGACCTCTATTTTCTTCATTTTCCATTATTTTCCTTCATTTTTCTCCTCACATGCAATCTTTCACATTTCACCTTCCCTTTATCCTATTTTTCATTATTTTCATA
>Ga0181464_1001708_pt1 | contig 11008 bp, 17 predicted proteins | sample InSIn2gowninarea_FD_119074 | JGI IMG/M metagenome (GOLD analysis project Ga0181464, IMG submission 119074) | Clean room microbial communities from NASA Spacecraft Assembly Facility at Jet Propulsion Laboratory, Pasadena, California, USA -... ...
GGGGGGGGGGGGCATTGGTATCCACCTCGGGTAGTAAATCAAAGTCAGCAATAGTGTGGCTTAAAATTGTAGGCCAATGAGGAGCCTTGTTTTTGAATATGATCTGATTTCGAGCAATCCATATTGCCCAGCAAACAAGCAGTGGCATGTTGATGTATTTTCCGGTGTGTTCTCGGCACCAACAGTTCCATGCCTCCATTATGTTCAATCCCTGCCAGATTTTGAGTGAAGGATAGTGAGCAGATACATTTTGCCAGAAATCTCTGATAACATTGCATCTTAAGAAGAGATGCTCAGTACTTTCCTCATCTGTGCAGCAGAGGTGACATCTAAAAGGCCCATGAAAAGCTCTCTTCATGAGATTGGTTCCAGTGGGGATTTTGTCAAAGAGGATGTTCCACATTAATAGCCTAGAGCGAGGGGCAGCTCCAAGTTTCCAGAGTGCTTTCCAGATAGGGAGTATATTTGGTGGCTTGTAAGGTTCCATGAGCCTTAAATATCCCAATCGAGGGGAGTATAATCCTTGTTTTGCAAAGGCCCAGATAATCTCATCGGGGCCTTCAGTGAGTCTGATATGAGCCTGGGTAAGAGCATCCATATAGTCCTGCCATTCTTGCTGCCACTGGTCAGGGATCTCTAGTGTGCGATTAGATGCCCAAGCCTGTTGTAGAAAGGTGGAGTTCTCACTGTCGCCAATGTGTTTAATATGCATTATACCTCTGCTGTGAAGGTATCTAATGAGTCCTTCTGATAATCTGTGAGTGTTGCCACGCCCCACCCAAGGATCCGCCCTATCCGAACCTCATTTCCTTCCCTTATTCGCCAAGTAATTCCTTCCCGCAAGAGGGGTAGTGAGAGGAGAACAACTTTCCAAATATTGGAAATATTGTGCCCAGGTTCATGCTATTGACGGAACCAATCCATAAGATGTAAAGACTTGATGTATTTTACTTGTACAACACGAGTCCAGAGACTGTCTGAGGTCAAGAGTTGCCAACCAAGTTTGGCCGCTAAAGCATTGGAGAATAAGTCTAGTCTCTTGATTCCCCATCCCCCCCAATGCTTGGGTTTCACAACGGTGTCCCATTTTACCCAGGCGAATAGCTTCCCAGATTGATGCCCTTTCCATAAAAATCTAGTACATATGCTTTGCAGTCTGCTCAGGATGCCTCCGGGTATCCAAGCCAAAGTCATCCAGTAGACTGGAGTGGCTTCAATAACAGCTTTAATTAGAATTAATCTCCCAGCTCGAGAGAGATATTTGTGATACCATACCTGAAGTCTTTTTTCCACCTTTGCAATTAACCAAGTCTAATCCGCTATCTTATAGCCGAGAGGTTTTAGTCTGTACCCCAGATATTTGATACCATTGGCCAGATTTAATGAAGTGAAGGGGAAACACTGGGATGCATAAGTTGATTCATGATGAGTACAACCTACAGCTGTAATTGTGGATTTGCTGTCATTTATCTTCATACCAGTGGCCTGTTGGAATAGTAGGAATAATTGTTGTAGAGTTGTAGCATCACCTATGCTTCCATTTAAGAAAATGAGGATATCATCAACAAATAAAAGGTGAGTGAGATAAAAATTCTCTGAGATTTTGATGCCTATGATCTGATTCCTATCCCGAGCAGAAGAGATGAGCCTACTTAAACCTTCCATAATAAGTAGGAAAAGTAGTGGAGAGAGGGGGCATCCTTGTCTGAGCCCTCTTTCCGAGGTGAAGAAAGATGTAGCTTCGCCATTTAGAAGAACACTGTATGATACATCAATGATACAACTCATAATCCATTTGATGTAGCCATATGGAAAGCCAAGGTGTGTCAGAAGCAGCCTGATATATAGCCAGTTGGCTCTATCAAATGCTTTGGATAGATCTACCTTTAGTATCATACCCTTTTGTTTTTTGATTTGCAGAGTGTGCATGAGCTCTTGTGCAGTAGCAATGGCTTCGTGAATCTGTCTGTGTTGAAGGAAAGCAAATTGTTCAGGGGAGATGTGACGAGATAATATAGGCTTCAGACGATTGGCGATAATTTTGTAGAGGCAGTTACAGAGGGATATGGGTCTAAAATCATTGAATGAGGTCGGAAAGTTATCTTTAGGGATGAGGGCTATGAATGTGGATTTGATAGCTGAGGATATCCTACCACTCCTTCTGCATTGCTCAACAATTTTGAGGAGATCATTGCCCAGAATATCAAAGAAAGCTATGCAGAATTCGATGGTCCATCCATCAGGACCAGGGCTTTTATCTTTCTTAAACCATTTAATGGTAGCTTCTAGTTCTTCCATAGTCACTTCCTTGGTAAGGTCGTCTGATTCTTCTTGTAGCACAAATCTGGGAAATTTTTCAGCCACTCTCATAATCTCCATGATGTTAGCCTCCCTGGGAGCTCTATAAATGCTCTTAAAGTGCTCAGTGGCTAGTCTGGCCAGATTCCTCTGAGATGTAATGTTCTGATCCTGTTCATCCCATAGTTCCCAGATAGTGTTGATAGCCTTTCGGCCGTTGGCAAATTTGTGGTAAAACTTCGCATTATCGTCTCCCTCGGTAAGCCAGATTGCCCTGCTCCGAAGCCTCCAGATTTCTTCTCTTTCCTTCAGAATCTATGTGTGCTTCACCACTAGGGAGGAGTATTGTTCTTTGCTTTCCAGGGAGGGAAAGGTACCATCAGAGGAGTCCTCATATAAAGTAATCATCTTCTCAGCCTCCTTCAGCGTTTGATCATCACGGATGCGCTTCTGATGCGCCCAGTGCTTGGATACCCTCTTGAGCTCTGTTAATTTCCTTATAAAACCTTCAGTAAGGTTCTCATTCTCCATAATACGGTTGTTCTGCCAGAAATCAGTAACCAGTTGAATGTAGGAGGGATCCTTTAGCCATGAGGAATTGAACTTGAAAGGACTCTTGATCTTATTGTTGTTGTCTACTGTCTCTAGGTATATAGGTCGATGGTTAGATATTCCCCCTGATCCGACCCACTGCCTTATGCGAGGAAGACTGTTATATAGGGATTCCTTAATAAGAAATCTATCTAATCTTCTGGCTAAACCCTGTTCACCGCTTCGATTGTTGGTCCAGGTATACTGTAACCTAGCGGAAGGGATGTCTATCCATTGATGTTCCTCCAACAAATTGGAAATAGTATCAGAAAATGAGTCAACCTGGGCTGAGTGCCCCCATGATTCACAGAAGCCCATGGTGAAGTTTAAATCACCTCCAAGTATAATGTTGTCCTCCTTTAGTAGATCAGAATCCAGTAAGGCTCTCCAATAGGAGGCCCTATTAGAACAAGGGCCATATACATTGATGATCTGGATGTTTGTTTCCATGGAAAGGACATATATGTCGAGATCAATGAATCCTCTGCCTCCCCAGATGTTCCTGATTTTTACAGCTCGATTATTGACTCTGATAGCTAAGCCACCAGATCTCCTTGATGCATCTAGTGCATGGAAAGTCCAATTAGGCATCCATGATTTGAGAGTCTGTATTAGGGGGTCAGCGGGACAGAGGGTCTCTTGCAGAAATATGATATCAGATTGTGATAGAGTAAGTAGTCTCCTGAGCGCGAGTTTTTTGGGTAAACTGGCAAAACCCCTACAGTTATAAGATAGGATTTTCATGATGGAAGGGGAACTGGGCCTTTCTTCGCTCTAAGGGCCCTGAAAATGGTCTGTTGTCGCCCCTGGGTGACTTCAGCATCAGCAGTGTGTCTAGCTTTGGTGATACGAGAGGGTTGACCACGAGAGTTTTTGAGGGAGATAGGGACAGGTTCAGAGTCTAGTCCAAAAGCATCCAATCCTCTGTCTCTCGATCTAGACCTGAGGGAGTATCGAGGGGATACAAGGGAGGATGGAGCAGGGAGGGTAGCAAGAGAGGAAGTAATCAGAGAAGGCTTGCACGGGGATAGGACAGGAGATGGGATCAGAAGGGAGCAGATAAGAGAGGAATGGGGGAGGGAGTCCGGATTAATGTGAGAAGCCATAGAGGGCAAAATATTCGAGAGAGATGGCATGCAAATGCTATGATGAGATGCAGTGCCTTCACAATTGCAAGAAACAGGAGGGATGTAAGAGGAGGAAGTTTTTAACATACCCATCATCGCCTCGGCCTCATGTTCTGCTCCTTCTTGAGCGGAAGCCAGCGGTGAGTGGATAGGATGCTCAACTGATAATCCCAGAGGATCTTGTGGTTCTTCTTTGTCCATATTTTTCTCCGCTTGTATCTCCTTCGATGGCTGCCGAGGTGTTTGATGCAGGGGGTGTCCAATGTCCCCTTCCTGAACATATTCCTTGTTCTTACGAAGGAGTGGACAATCCTTGTATAAATGTCCTACTTTGTGGCATCTTTGGCATCTATACAGGATTCCTTCATAGTCTATTATCTGCTTGCGAGCCGTATCCCTCCATTGAATGGTAATATATTCTTGAATTCCACCCCTGGTGTCCAGATTGATGAGAAGCCGGGCATATGCCATCATGCCAGTCTGCTGGTAGGACTTATCATAATCCATGAAGGTACCGATCGCATTCCCGATTCTCCTGAAGATGTCTTCTGACCAATATTGTAATGGTATACCAGGTAGCCGAATCCATACCGGCCCTATACCAATCTGCTCTATTTCGGGGTCGAACAAAGGTGTCCAATGCTTGAGAAGGACCGGTGCGTGTTCAAAGTGCCAGAAGGAGGACAAGACCCAATTTGTGTGATCTGCATGCACGAACCTTAGTGCAAACCATCCTCTCACAAAGGTTTGCACGAAGGGGATGTCCACCAGATGTTGACCCCAAACTTCAGTGGCCCAGGTCCTCAAACGTGCTGCTGAGTAATTCTGTCCTCTGATACGACCCACGAGAACCTTGTCTGCAAAGTCCATAGTTTCGCCCCACTGTATGTCCTCCTCAAGCCTAAGGAAGATGTCGTCGGCTTTTGATTTGAAACACTAGTATTTTTTCTTAGGGCCTGAAGTTGGAGGAGGGTTCCGTGCTCGATTCCGAGGAAGGTTAATATCGAAACTGGGATGAGGGTTAGGGTTTGAAAGGGGGATTTCGCAGCCATTGGGAAATAAGTGCGGACCAGAGAGTGGAGGAACGGTGGTGAAGCTGCCCGAAGGGAGGCCAGTAGTCGAGGAGGAGGCAAAAGGGGTAATGGGTGCTGGAGCGGAAAAAAGTGACTTCAGAACAGATTTAGGTAACAGGGGAGCAGAACAAGGGTTAGGGTTAATACACCCCGCCACAAACCCGAAGGTAGCCGGAGAGTGAGGAGGCGTGGTTAGAGCAGGCCAGGTGGGGGGAATATCCAAAAGAATCACCGGATAAGGCCGCGATGACTCCCCGGAGGTAAACGAAGCTAAATTTTCCGAAAACCCTGAATTGTACATACCTGCTGATGTGGAATAGGGGGTGCGCCAGATGGAGACCCCTTCCAGCGGGTCTTCAGAATAGTCAACAGCTTCGTGGTCCTCCATTATGCAAGCAACCTTCTCGGAACGGCGGACACCTCGGAGTGCAGTTAACTAAAGAAAGAGTAAGTACACAGAAAAACCAAGCAGGTCAAAACTCCGTAACAGAAAGGAACCGGTGGGTAACGGCCTCCCAAACCCTTGCCTGTTGCATAAGAGAATACCGCACTGCAGCACGAAGATGGCAGGTAAACCGATAGAGAAAAAGTCGTTCAGCAGATACAGGTGAAAAGGGTAACGAGGAGTCGCTGTTATTGTGGTAGGTAACAGAAGCCCGAAATAACCGAAACCCTCGCACTCAAAACCCTCGCGGTCGGTCGCCATCAGAGCCTCCCAACCGCACTCCATTCATTTCAAAATTCCTAGCCTACATCTTGTATGAAATTTCTACACGAATTAAATTTATCCATTGTGAATATTTGAGGCATTGTTAACATTTATCTAGTCAGATATATACTGTGTGGTCTACAACATTCCACTGGTAAGAACTCGGCAACAATATACTTGGCTGCTCATAATCCAGACATATAAATTCCTTTTATTTATTTTATTTCTATTATGCATGAGACCAAATCAAAGTGAAAGTTGTTAGCACTTATGGTATTTGCAACCCATGGTATTGGGCCCAGTGTATCGTAATGAAATATTTTTCAATAGGGGTGTGAGTAAAACGGAAGTGTGGGTGAAAGATAAATATGAAGTGAGTGAAATGTAATATGGTTTTCATTGTTGTAATAGAAATCTACTAAACCCTTTCCCCATGGTTTTTCCCCAAATGGGGTTTTCCATGTAAATCTTATGTCCACAGTCTAAGTTAAATTTTTTAGTAAAATCTTGTGCATTGTGCGAGTTAAATATTTTATTTTTTAGTTTAATTTTTTATGTTGTATTTTGTTAATAGATGGTGTTAGGGATGCAAGTTGTGTAAGTTAGGTAGTATCGAGAGTAATATATTAAGCAACATGGAAAAGTTGAAAGGGGCCAATTTTGCCCAATGGAAATCACATGTGCATGATATTATGATTCTGAAGGATCAGTATTTTCCAATTGAAGGAGTGGCAAAGAAATCCTCAATAATGATATATGAAGCTTGGATGTCTTTGGAGAGGAAGTCCCTTGCTACAATTTGACATTTCCTAGAAAATAGTGTCTACTTTAATGTAGTAGGTGAGAAGACAATAGAAGGGCTATAGAAGAAGTTTCATGATTTGTATGAAAATAATATAGCTTCAAATAAATTATTCTTGATGATGAAGTTATATAACCTGGAAATGAAGGGTGGAAATGAAGGGTGCTTTAGTTGTAGAGAATTTAAACGAATTTAATATAATTACCAATTAGCTTTCCTCTATCAAAATTATTCTAGATGATGAAATAAAAGCTATCTTGCTTATGTGTTCCATGCTAGACATATGGGAGAATATGTAGCTTCTATGAGCACTGCAACACCTATTGGGACTGTGAATATTGATGATGTTAGTATTAGTTTAGTGAAAGAGGAGTTGCAATGCAAATCAATTGTGGAAAACTAGGGAGGAGAAGCTCTAGCCTTAGCTTATCATCGAAGGAAAATTGAACGAAGAAGACATGGGCGTTCAAAATCAAGAGGCAGATCAAAATCAAGAATAGGAAGATTGACTTTTTTTTTGTCAAGTAAGAATGGAGCTTTTTATTAACCAAACAAGTACATTACATATGTTACAGGGTAAACCAAAATTCCTTCTGTTTACCAAAAAATGGTCCATCAACCTATCAGAAGCATTATTGGCTTTAAACCTTTAAAACTTAGAACCATTCACTCTATCGGAAAATAAGGATTACACAGGAAATAAAAAAAACCCGAATCGCAACCCATAAGGTTGGACTTCAAAAATAATACATCCACGACCATAAAAAATGTCAGGTCTGCACTTCCGGTGCAACGCCCTCCCACTGCGCTCACTGAACACCGATCTTTGATCGGCCTGAAAACTGCCGTCCATCTCATTCAATGATCCAACGGTTAACGTCGAATCGCAAAATCGCATATCGGTGAATCATAATTCCAACTCCACCTCCTTCCTTTGATTGCCGATCAACCACTTGCATGATCAAACCTCCACCGTTGATATACCCTTCGTGGAACCAACGGTCCATGCTAATTTCTAGTGGACAAGTAGCACGAGGATTAAATGCCTGAAAAGCGGTTTCCTCTCTCCTCCTCACTACTATGTGTCACTTGAAGAGTGGAATTGGAGGCCATCCATGAAATACCGGTGATCACTTAGACCCCACCCGAAATACCACTTGTGGTTCAAAAAACCATTTCCGCGTGAATTAATTTGTGCGCTCTTCCGCCAAGCGAATACCGTCAATCTATCCCTTCGGACGGTTCTCGCTCCTTCCTCCCTGCGCCGTTGATCTTCTGCTTATCAATGGATTTGCTCTTAAGACCAAATTTCTCTGCCATACTCCATTTAACACACAAACACTCATATATAACAATATTTCATTAATCAATGTGTCGCCATCGATCCATACAGTGCTCAATGGTTGATTAAACCTGCAGCACTTCCAGAATCGGTCCTCATGCCACTGCATCTTTGGTCTTCCTCCGCTGATCTCAACCTTGCACTCAAATCCAATGGAATACTAATGCCAATACAATCTTCAAACTGCTGCCAAAAAATAGGCAAATAGTTTAGGCTTCCCTATCCTCTTGCCTGTCTCCTGATCCTCTTCGATCCATAATGTCAATCCATTGTTCCCTATCTTTGGCAGCCTGACAGAGATAGTCCTCTAACAGTTTACCTGGGGGTAACAACTCCCAAATGTGCCAAGTGTCCCTTTCCTTATTAGTCACTCCTTCATTCACCAAATGATTAGCTAACAGTTAGCTTTTCTTTTCACATGGACAAAGCTTATAGTTTTTAAGGTTTGCAGGTGGGTGTAGATACAGTGAAAGACCTACGATAACCTCCAGTGTTTCAACACTTTATCCGGTGATGTAACATTACATATTTTCTTGGTTGCTCTAATAATCAATTCCAAATCTGCTTCAATGATGACACTATGTGAATTTGAATCCACTGAGATTTCCAAGCATCGCTCTAGGGCCATGAGTTCCGCCATGTTATTAGTGGCCTTCCCCAAGTGGCCATGAAAGATCTTATTTATTTGACCCCGTTCATCTCTTATAACACCCCCAAAACCAGCTAACCCTGGGTTGCCCTTAGAAGTTCCATCTATATTGACCTTTAAGAAACCATGTGGAGGAGGCTTCCAAATATTTATATCTGCATTTGTTTGGCTCACACCCCTGATTGTGCACTGTGGGCTTATAGACTGGAGACCCAAATGTAGTAGAGGAGGGTCCTTATGAAGTGTCCTCAACAAGCTACTGATTGTGTCTTTGAGCCACCTTAAAAGTTGGTCAATTATGTGCTGGGGCTTGCTTGCTTTGTTCTTGAAGATTCGACTATTGCGCTCTTTCCAAACATTCCAGATGACAAAGCCTGGAACTAGAGTCCAAGATTTATTAATGATTTCATTCCCTAAGAAATATTTCCTCCAATTCTTCAAAGTGTTGGAGATGCTGAGTCTGTCCCTATAAGTGTCCTTAAAGATTGAGGCCACCCATTCCCACACAGTGGAGGTGAAAGGGCATAGGTTGAGAAGGTGATCCATCGTCTCCTCTTGTGAGCCAAGGAAGATTGACTTATTTTCATTATAGAAGAGTGGGATATAAGAAAATGGATTGTTGGTTTTGGAAGAAGGAACACAAATCAGTCAACAAAAATAATAAATCAAGCAACACAAATGAAGGTGGGACCATTGTCGTAGCTTCTAAAAGTGATGTCTTATTTACTGTTTCAGTAGAAGAAGCATATTTGTATACTTCTAGCAGTAGCATTGATTGGGTACTTGACTCCGGTGCTTCTCACCATGTGACCCCACGCAAAAATATTTTTTTTTTTTACATATGAAGATGTTGATCATGGTAGAGCGAATTTAGAAAATAATCATTTTTGTAATATTGCTTGAGTGGGAGATGTCCAAATTAAGACAAAGGATGGACAAGGTATCTTGTTGAAATATGTTAGGCATATCTGATAGATGTACATGAGATTGATCTCTATGGGATGATTGGATTATAAAGGCTGCTCCACAAGCTTTGGGAAAGGTGACTAGAAAAACACTAAAGGGTCATTGGTGTTAGTTAAAGGATTTAAGACAAGAACCTTGTATACAATAAGGGAAACAACAAAGATATCAGATGTAGCTACTATTAAAAAAGAGGGAAACTCATTGGAGTTATGCCATAAGAGTTTGGGCCACATGAGTGAAAAGGGCCTAAAAGTTTTTGTTTGTAAAAATCTACTTCTAGGTTTGAAATCCTTGAACTTGATCTTTGTGAGAATTGTATTTATAGTAGGCAATGAGGAGTTTCTTTGATGAGAGGTGGTCATGAAATAAAAGAAAATTTATTAGAATTGATACACTATTATGTGTTTGGGCCGTTGAATGTTAAGTCTTTAGGAGGATCCCATGAGGAGCCTCATATTTTATTACATTCATAGATGATACATCTAGGAAGGTTTGGGCCTACCCGATGAAAAGTAAACATGAGATTCTTGAGATATTTCTAAAATTTCATGTTTCTAGTGAAAGGGAGAATAATAAATGCTCAAGTTTGAAGACACGTAATGGTGGAGAGTATTGCTCCAATGCATTCAAGAATTATTGTAATAAGTTTTGCATTAAACATGAGAAGATTGTGCTTGGTACTCTCTAAAAGAATGGTACTTCAAAAAGGATGAATCACACTATTATGGAGAAGGTGAGGAGTATGTTCTCAAATCCCATATTTGGGAAGAAGTAACGAGGAAAACTTGTTATCTCATTAATCGCTCACCTTCTACAGTCTTAGATGGTGGTATTCCTGAATAAGTTTGGACCATTCAAAAGGTTAATTATTCTCACCTACATATTTTTGGATGTGAAACACTTATGCATATTCCTAAAGAGCATAGAACTAAATTAGATGATAAATCAAGGAAATGGGTTTTCTGGGATATGTGAATGGTGAGTTTGGTTATAGTCTACGGGACCCAGTTAATCACAAAATTGTTAGAAGCAAGGATGTAATATTTAATGAATTTGAGATGTATAAAATGCCCGCGGGTGAAATGGAGGTTAAGAAAAATGTTGAAAAATTTATAGAACAATATTAAAATATCCCACCATTGGAAGAATACGGGAAACAAATCCAAGAACATGATGGAAATCAAGTGGAAAATGATGGACAAGAAGAAGAAAACTTTCCATAACCATTACAATGGATTCAAGTGGAAAACATACCACTACAATTTGTTTGTAGGTCTATTAGGCCTCATAAACCCTCACAAAGGTATATGCCCTAAAATTATATTTTGTTAACTGATGAAGATGAACACCATTGTTTTTAGGAAGCTTGTGAAGTGGAAACTAGGAAAAGTGGAAGAAATAAGTGGAGGAAGAAATGGACTCTTTTTTGGGAGCAGTTTGAAGATTGTATT
>Ga0181464_1001711_pt1 | contig 11007 bp, 15 predicted proteins | sample InSIn2gowninarea_FD_119074 | JGI IMG/M metagenome (GOLD analysis project Ga0181464, IMG submission 119074) | Clean room microbial communities from NASA Spacecraft Assembly Facility at Jet Propulsion Laboratory, Pasadena, California, USA -... ...
TATAAGGATGGACAAATATCTCCATTGGTATGAGGCCTTTTGGGGTAAAGCCCAAAAACAAATCCATGAGGGCTTAGGCCCAAAGTGGACAATATCATACCATTGTGGAGATATGTGGTGTCCAGAGTCCTTACAGGTAGGAAACTGATTCATTCATTAAATTTTCACTCTTTGGTGAATGAATCTTCTAGAACAAGTAACTAAGTGTCAAAATTACATCATGTTCAATCAATTACATCAAGAGAAGTCAAAAAATACATCAAAAATGAAAACTAGTCAAACTGGCCGAATTTCTGAGCTGAAAGATGAAAAATTAGGCAAAAAACCTATATGCACCGCGCTGATTTCTATATGAGCCATGCTACTTTTCTGCTGATTTTGAGGCAGTTTCTGAAGTCTAAATTGAGCTTAGGTTGTCTTTCTAGAAATCCCTGCCTGTCTACTTTCCAACCCAAGTGGAATTTTCCAATTTGGTGTCCATTTGCCCCTCCAAAAGTGCATTCTCCCAAGATTGCTTCCTGTGTCAAAATAGGGGCAGTGAGGTCATTTTTTGCATGTTCTTTGACCATTTGGGGACCCAGAACTTGCCCAAGTTTCTTGTCCAAGTACCAAAATTCATGATTTCCCATGAAAAATCCAAAAATGCAAGCCATTTGTAATTTGGAGCTCCCAATCCTATGCGTCGCACAAGGTGCGCGGCGCATATAGGGAAAAACCCTGTTTTTTAACACAAAAATTTCCAAAATCACAAAAAATGCCCTAAATTTCTTGAAATTTGGGCTGGAGCTTCCTTATCAAGTGTGATGTTGGGCTAAAGAGGCCTCGGCCAAAATCTAAAGACGATCAAGTTCCCTTTGCCTCTTTTGCTTCCTGATTGCCTTCTTCAAATTTGCCTTTAGATTCCTTATCCGTGCCTTGCAAACTTTTTTCTGTGCCCTGTAGTGGACAACCATGTGTCTCAGCAATGCATTATCTCTATTGGCCTTGTTCAGCCACTTCTCCAAGTAAATGTTGACTCTCTCGAGATTAGACTCTCGATCCTCATTGATCTGCCGCTCTAGAGAAGTTAACTCAATCCTCCTATGTCAGGTAGCTTGGCGATTCTCACGAATGTTCTGGAGCTCCATGATTGCATGCTGGGCTTAAAGCTACTTATTTCTCTGCTCTGGCTAGCTGATGTTCCATTTGGCCATCTCCAACTAGATTTCCAAGGCTTGAATGTCTGTTTCTTGCTCCTCGGTAATCCTTCTATATTTGGTCTTCTTTGAATCTGTAGCTGTCTCATCATCATGAACAAGAACAAAACCTGATGGCTCACCTGAAGGCCCCTTCTTATGCTTGGGCTTCTTGCCCTTGTCCTGTACCTATGGTGTTGATGTCGGAAACGAGGCCCCTTCCACGCCAGGTGGAGATAACATTCGCTTTGCTGCTGCAAACAAAGGTCTCGTGCCTTTCGGATAGCCTTTCTGATATGTAATAAAAACAGGCCTGGTCTCATTACGCTCATACTACTGAGAAGGTTCACCCTCGTGTTCCACTTCTGATACTCTTCGTGAAACTTTGAAAAAATCACGAGAGATAAAATCATACCAAGTGATGCCCTGCAATCCAAGTTGATGAACCACCAAAATCCTTATCAGAGAAAAATGATAGACACTGTTAAGTTGCTGCTGAGGGGTTCTATGCTATATAAAGGTGGTCATCCTCTCTATGTTCCGACAAATAAATATGGAATGTTCATCATCCGCACCCTGGCGAAATGCATGAGCAACCTGATGTGATAAGCATAAAGACGAGAGAATCGTCCCTCATAGCTGAAATATTTCATGATCAATTGCATGAGTGGAGCATATTCATCTTTCAGGTATTGGAATGGGAACACTCTCTTAATCTGCCTCAAGAAATTGGCTTTGATGTATGGCTCATAATGTTGTCGGTCAATCTGTTATTTCTTGTGCCATAGTTCACCAATATTCGGTATACCTATTGCTAATGAAACAGTTTCTGGTGTAAGTGTAAAGGTAACACCAACCAAGATATCTTGATCTCCGTGAAAGTGCAAGACAAAAAGACAAGCCAACTCCTGATGAAATTGGACCTCTGCCACCTTTTGACAAAACTCATAGCAAGACTGATGCTCAAAACACTGCATAGCAAGAGGACAATCATGCAGTTCTATAAGGGTGATTGGTTCTTCCCTGACATGTTTGCCACATTCACGAGGCCTCCAGGGTTCCTGTTCTCTCAAGGGAGAATCAATTTGGGTTTCTGCCTCATATTCAAATGAATGACCTGATGACATCACTGTTGATATACAAACTGCCTTGAATGAATGCTGATGTATGAAACTGTTGTATACAACTGAATGCAGACTGCTCTTTTCGATATAAACAATGTTGTAACCAAGGGGAAAACAAATGTAACCAGGAAATATTAGGAAGGGGAAAATATCAGGGAATTAGGGAATATTGAACTAAAATTTAATTAGGGAGAGGAGGGGAAATCTATATATGAGAATAGGGTTTTAGGGTTTGGGATATTGAATACGGTTGAGGAATTTTTTGTAAGGGTAAGGGATTAGGAGTTGAGGGTTGTAGTGTATGATTGATGACGGGATTGATGAGTTTAATGGAGAGGGTATGAAATGAGGAAACAAAAGGGAAACGGGGAAGGGGAAAAAATCCTTCGTGACAAAACAATGTTTTAAAAAACCACAGCAAATTTCCTTACTTTAAAAGGGAAGGTCCAAATTCTTGTTTCAACGACTATCATCCATAAACCACTCACATTCATCACCAAATTTAAAGCAACAACATTGGATGAGGGCCTACCTGGCAAATTGATGCAAGGTATGGGTGATTTGGTGAGTTTCCAGGCAAGTTTTGGGCTTTAATCTATAAGTTCTGTGCTCATTACCCAGTGTGTCACACACTCTATATGCATCGCATTGGTTCAAGTTAACACTGGGCGGAAATCCTATGTGCGTCGCTCACACTATATGCGCCGCACAGGTGAACTATGAACTAGTCTTCACCAAAACACACAAATTTGACTTGAAACACTTTTCTACAACCTTGGCATGCAAAATGGCTTGAATCTTCATTGGAAAACATTTATATAGACATCAATTTGATTTTTGTTTATCCAATAACCCACTTTGTAATGTTTTGCAATTGACACTTTTTCACAATTAATAGAAATTTGACCTTTTTGTTTCCTCCTTAATTTCGGTTGAAATAATGAATTTCTTGGCAGTTTTTTGCAGGGATATCTAACATATGATCTGGCAAAGGAGACTAGGGCTGCGCCTGGAGATTTCGAGAACTAAAAATTTTTAAAAAATTATTACAAAAACGAAATGTCGACTTATCTTCAAAACAGAGTTCTGAAGAGAAGTCATAATCAATCCATATGACGATAAAAATCTTTGAAATAACCACTTATCAGGGACCTCCCTCTGGCCTGCTGGCTTTATTAGACTTTGTCATAGACCAAATTGACTAACCCCAAACCTAATGACTAAAATAACTATTATGACCTAGAAATTGAAACAGGACTGCAAATGATTTTTCAAGACTTGAGTTCTATGAACAGACCTGAGCCAGCAGTGCCAAGGATGAGGAGGATGAGTGACACAAGCCCTTCTGTCAGATTTATGGCATGCTCCTAACGAAATGCAACTGATCGAAATCAATGAGACACCTAATCATGAAATGCAGAAAAGAGTTTTGATCTCTGATGGAGGGATGACCAGACTGACTGTAACAGATAATATAGTCTAATGGATCTATATTAAACAGAGGTTAAAAGAAAATGAAAATGTAGAAAGTTAAACTCAGAAAATTAGTTTTGTTGAAAAATTCAAAGCTTGATTGTATGCTCATTAAATGATGCAACCTAGTCATCCGACTGCTTTAGAAATATTCTCCATGATTTTATCTATCTAACGAGCCATCCTACTCCTCATTTGTACAAGTAAAACTCAAATTATGAGCTTCCAAAATTGAAGTGTGAAGATTGCCAGAAATTTGGAAAAAGAATTGCGCTCTCTAAAATTATGAAATTTTAATTAAAATGCAATCTAAATTTAATCACAATTATTTCTTAATTCAAACTAATTTATTTGTAATTACAAAATTAAATTCATTAATTTCAAAATAATTATATACATTTAAAATAAAATTTAATTAAAAATTAAAATGGATTAAAAATTAGTTAAAAGTAAAATTATATTATATTAAAAAATAATTAAATTATATAAAAAAATATAATTATAGTTATAATTAATATACAATAAGAAATGGCATCGTGGTAGCCATGAGATAAACTAAACCATGACCTAAACTCTGACAACATCTACAAAGTTGCAAACTAAGAGGGTGGCAACCAGGTCAGAATGATAGAGAAGGAAGGGTGGGGAGAAATCACCTCCTATTGAGACGGGGCAACAGGTGACGCCAGAGCACAAGCAACTTGAAGCTAATAGGAGATAAAAAAATGTCAGGACCTGTCCTCGGCGTTCCATGGAAAGCATGCTACAGAGGAAAATGTCTGTCATGTGCAACAAAGAAACCGAGATTCGTCATCCCGATCAAGAAACTGTAGTGATACAGAAGTTGCATGAAAGGCCATGCGCTAATATGTAAGTTCATTGGAGTCTGGCCGAAGAAGAGAGACCTCACTAAATTGATACAATAAAAATGGCAACCCAAAGATCATATCGAGCTCAAGCTGGGAGCTAGAGGCTTCTTCACAATAATATTGTCAAACCTACAAGATAAAGAAAACACATTTGAAAATGGTCCTTAGTTTCATTATAATATTGGCTTGTTTATGAGGTATTGTGAAGAATGTTCTGATCTAGACAAGGAAAAATTTATGGCAGCCCTAGTTTGGGTTAGATTATTTGGTCTCCCAATGGATTTTTGGGAGCCATAAATACTAGAGGGCATTGGAAATATGATATGAAGATATTCATATGTGAGAATATGTGTATACATGAACATAACTGAACCTATACCTGAGTCAATGGAACTAGAATATCATGAAGAGGTGTGGCAACAAACCCTAGACTATGAACACATCCCATTCAAATGCCGTAGATGTCATGCGTATGGCCACCTATTTAAGAATTGTCCATTGAACTTGTAGGAGGGAGAGAACATGCAAATGAAATAGAGGAAACCTCAAGAAGATAAGGAAGGTTTTCAATAAGTTAAAAGCAAGAGGAGACAAGCAAAAGAAACTCCAAGCATAGGTAAAAAGGAATATCAAACTCAACCGAGAAGAATGAACAGCTTTGAAGCACTGCAGGGAGAAGAATAGGAATAAAATGAGGTCCAAACTATGGATTATCAGCAAAAAGAAAAGTGGAGCAGTTCAAGTCAAGGCAAACTGAACCCCAAGAGGAAAGCTCAAAGAGAGCCGGTAGATAAAGAGGATAAGGAGGATAGGGAGAGGATGCAAAACACCATTAAGGAAATTGACCCAAGCAAAGGAGAGGAACTAAGTATGGAATAAGAGGTGTTCAAGAAACTACTAAATAAATGGAGACAATTAGATGAAAGATTTATACCAAAAGGCCAAAAAAGACTATACAGAGAGATATTCAAATAGTATCAAGCTAAGCAAGGATAGGGACAAGTGGAGATGGCACAACAATTGGGGATGCATCAGGAAAACCCCCAAGAATACTCAAATAAAAAGAAAAGAGGAAACAAAATAGGGTGGAGAAACCTATAGGAATCCATACTAATTATGGGAGAAATGTCAGTGAATATAGGCAGGGTGGTACCAATATCAGTGGTATACCAACAAATAAACAAAGTGCCTTAATGATAATTACATGGTGGAATATAGGAGGCCTCAATAGAAGAGTTAAATAGAGACACTTAACTGAGAGAATATGATAAGAAAAACCCCAATTCATGTTGCTACAAGAAATAAAGATTACAGGAGGGAAAATTGAAGAAATATTAAGTAAAACAAAACCACGGTATGAATGCATGGCTATAGATGTGAGAGGTAGTGCAAGCGGAATTGAAATATTGTGGAACCAAACAGAGATCACAGTGAATTACTAGATAGGCATGAGTAGAATCCTCACGGGGTAGTTTATCCTCATAGGAAATAAAGAATGTTTCCTAGTCTCTGCAGTATACGAACCTCACATACCAGTGGAAAAGGAAAATTTCCTGCATAAAATAAAGACGTTGCACCAACTACATAAAGAAAATCTTTGGTTATTAGTAGACAACTTTAACTTGATAACAACAATTAAGGAGTAAAAAGGGGAACTATAAAGACAAGAGCCGAAATAAATAAATTCAAAGATGTATAAGAAGAAATAAATTTCGTGGATATCCCAATAATAAATGGAAAATATACGTGGAATAATAAAAGGGGAGGAAGCAGACACATAGCTTCAGGTCTAGACAGATTCTTGGTTACAAAAAACTTCATTAGCGAAGGTGTATACTATGAGGCTACAATTCTACCATGTCTGGGGTTAGACCACTGGCCTATTAAACTACAAGTAGAAATGAAACAAGGAAATCGAAATAGAAAATTTAGGTTCGAGGCCTTTTGGCTAAGAGAACCGGCCCTCGTAGAAAAATGGAGTGGTGGAATGGGAGTGAGAAAGAAGGGAGAAATCTGATGCACATATTTCAACTCAGACTTAGGGAACTAAAAGGAAAAATAAAGAAATGGAACGAGGATGAATTTGGAAACATACATTAGGAACAAGAGTTGATCCAAGAAAAGATGAAGAAAGTACAACAATAAATTATCAATGAAGGAAAATGTGAATTGCTAATGGAGGGGGAAGGGTAGCTGATTAATAAAATGGAGGAAAGGATACAATAAGAAGAAATATTGTGGAATAATAAATCTAGAATTCAGTGGTTAAAGGAAGGAGAACGAAATACAAGGTTTTTTCATAAAGCAATGATCCAGCATAGGCAAGAGAATAGGATATTTTCCCTAGTAGACTAGAAAGGAAATCGACTTACCCAAAATGAAGACATGGAGAATTTGTTAGTGGAGGAGTTCAAAAGGCTAATGACAGAACCTAATATAAGTAGGGAGGAGAATATAAACAAAATAATATAGCACATTCCCAATCTAGTGAGTAGAGACCAGAACATGGCCTTGTTAAGATAAATATCAAAAACAGAGGTAGAATAAGTCATAAAAAATATGGCTAGAAACAAATCACCAGGGCTAGATGTATACAGAGAATAATTCTTCTAGGCAACATGGCCATTCATGCGCAAAGTTATAGTGAAATTAGTTGAGGAGTCCAGACGCAAAAAAACGAATGCACTTGGCCATGAACTCCACATTTCTGACCTTGATTCTGAAGACAGATCATTTGGAAGAACCACAAGGGTTCAAACCAATAGCACTTTGTAATGTCATATACAAAATCATGGCTACAATTATGGTCAATCGCTTAAAACCTATATTACCTAGATTAATATCTCAGGAAAAGACAGGGTTCGTTAAAGGAAGGCAAATAACAAATGGCATAGCCGTGGTACAAGAGGCAATTCATTCATTAAAGATAAGAAAAGCAAATGAATGCTCGTTAAAATATACTTGTCAAAATCCTATGATCGACTAAATTGGAATTATCTACAGGGAATATTGAAGGCATTCATCTTTTATGAAAGAAGGATAAGTTGGATAATGTTGATGTTATCAACTCAAGTCTTGTTAATTCTACTCAACGGATCACCCACAGAGGTGTTTAATGCAACTCGAGGGCTCAGGCAAGGTGACCCACTTTCACCATTTCTATTCATCGTGGCAGCAAAAGAACTTAGATGGTATATAAAGGAGAAAGTTCAAAGAAAATAGTACACTGGCCTCAGACTATGGGGGAATGATATACCATTAACACACCAGAAATTCATAGATGACATAACGATGTATGGGCAGGCATCTGTCAAGGACGCCAAAAGAATTATGGAAATTCTTATGGACTTCACTAGTGTTTCAAGGATGGAAATAAACAAAGAAAAGTCTGATATATTTTTCTTCAACAGAACAGCACCTTTACAAGCTCTCTTAACAAGAATAATGGGATTTTGAATAGGAAATTTTCACTTCAAATACCTAAGAGTCCTGCTAAATGATCAACAAAATATAGTGGCAAACTAGAAACCCATGTTAGGAAAAATCCAAGGAAAAATGTAGAATTGGACATTCATATCATTGAATATGCCAAGTCGCGTAATATTACTGAGATCAATGTTACAATCTATCACAATTTACCAACTAACTAGTCAAGTAATGCCAAAAAGAGTATGCAAAAATAGGATTGACATCTTCAAAATTTCTTGTGGAAAAGGCCTAGAATGGAAAAAAATGGGCTCTTCTATCATGGAACTGGCTAAACAAACACCTAAAATAAGGAGGAATAGGACTTTGAGATCTATACATTCTTAATGAGGTCATGGGGGAAAAGTTATGGTGGAGATGGATCTAGGGAGGGGTAGACGTATGGAAACAATTATGGGAGAGGAAGTATAGCATGCCAAGATGAACAAAAGGGAATTTGAGACCCCAGGACAACAAGAAAGGATCAACAATATGGAACCTAGCATTAGACAACAGAAATTTTATCAAAAACCATAGTTTATGGGAAATTAGAGGAGGAGACAAAGCCAAATTCTCGGAAGAAGTGTGACAATAGAGAGAAGAACTAATGAGTAAAGCCTGAGCAAGAAGAAGTCTACTAATATACCGATATCCATGGAGAACAAACAGTTAAAAACTTTTGGAGCATCGATCATGGAGAATACTAGAGAAAGTGGAAACAAAAACAGGGCTGGTCAGAATCTCCAGAAACGCCCAAGTGGAACTTATATGAGAATGAGATGGCAAATCGGAAAATTGCAAAAGAAGATGGGTGAGGCATACTCAGATGGGGATACAAGATTAAATGGATGTTCACAATTAAAGAGGGTTACCAACTACCTAAAGTATCCCCTATGTGCCTCAGGAGCCACCTCGCCATAACTATATTCCTTTTGCCTTCTCCCTTACCAAGTTCTCTCTTCTTTCCCTGGCCTCCCTCCTTCCCTCTCTGCACTCTCTTCAAAGGCATTTCTTTAACTTTTGCTTCACTCTCCCTTTTATACTTGTTCTTGACCCATATAGTGTTCTAGGAAACCCTAGTTCCAACTCTTTCTAAGTTTTGACTTTCCTAGGTCTCTTTCCCTACTACCACTAAAATTGGCATTACTGTAATTCTGATCTTAAGGAAATGGAGGAATACATAACATAGACTTGAGTTGACGTAACTACATCCACTAGCCTAGTTCCTTGTCCTTCGTCCACCACCATTCACTTCTCTTACCCTCTCTCTCTCCTTTTGCCTGTAACATCTTCTTTCTCCCTTACCTTTTGTTTTAAATTGTTGTCCATGTTGCCTTTCATAACACCTCCAGCCTGTCCTCCTAATTTTCTCGCCACCCATTTCTTCATTCCTACTCCTCGGAAGGATGACCCTTTGGTGCTTTCAACTTTGTCCCTCATTAACTCCCTCATGCCTCTGGATGCTCCTGCCATGTGTTCTTCTCTATACTCTTGCCACTTGCTAGCATCAACTTGCCTGCTCTCTCCTTGGTCCCCATGCCTTCCTCTTTTCCTTCTCTTCGAAACCACACATGTCTTCTTTCGGGGCTTTCTTCCTCCCTACCCTATCCTTTTACCCACCCTTCTTATAGTCCTCTTCCCCTGCATCTCAATGTGTTCTCTATCCTTATGCTCGAGTGGTTGATTCCTGACATCTCCACTTCCCATCACCACTAGCCCACCTCCTCTTCTCTTTCACACCCTGATCGGGGGTTCTCCTCTTACTCGTCTTTTTCTAGTATTTCCACTAGTTTCTTCGTTCCCTCCATTTGTAATAACTCTTGTTCTTTTATATCTAGGTTTCTACGTACCTGGCAGCATCCCTAGCTTACAAGATTGTCGCTGCCATGTTTCCCATCCTTTAGACATGTGTTGGGATAATGTATCCTATCTATTGAATTAGCTTGCTAATCTCTTAGACCAACCTTGCTGTCCCCCAAATTTGGCTGATTTTTTCCCAATGTGTTCCTTGCTAGAGCTTCTTCACCATATCTATCGACATTTTCAAGTATCCTTCCACCTACAGTGTTTGGAATCTTTCTCTTACCACAATTTCCAATCCTCTCTTCAGAGCATGAAGCTCTACTTCATTATTTCTCTCATTTTCACAGTCCATAGCATATAATCTGTGTGTTTTCCCTTTTTCATCTCTGAATAATCATCTTGTCCTCACCACCTAAGGGGTCCCTTTTGTAGCTTCATCGAAATCAAGTTTGAAGAATTCTTTCTGAGGACATTTATAACAATTTGCAGAATCTCCATTAGGGATATGATGCTTCCGCAAGGAGGCATTTAGCATACTGGGTTTCAAATTCAAACCTTTCATTAGTCTTTCTTCCTGTGAATTTATTTTCCAATCCTCCTCATACCATTTCCCTACCAATATTGTCTCTCTTATGTTTTGCAGTATCTGTTTCCATCTTTCTTCTTTAGTTCTTCTTTCTTCTCCGAAGATCATATTATTTCTTTCCTTCCATATTTCCCACAGGACAAACCCTAATGATAATCTCCAGGCTCGATTCAAGATTGTATTTTGGTAAGGTTTTTTTGCCAATTATCTATTGTTGTTTTCATGTTGTTTGGATTCCTATCACTTACTCTAAAGAGTTGATTATGGTTTTTCCATAGTTTATCACTGTGTCCACAAGAATTGGTCATGTGCACCATTGTTTCTGCTTGTTCTTAACATAAGTCACATATTGAGGATCCTTGTAGCCCTTTTTTTTACAATTGATCCCATGTAAGTTCGTGCCCATGGCAGAGGATCCACATGAAGAAGGCAAATTTTGGCCATGTCTTTTGGTGCCATATACTTTCCTAGGTTTGTGTCTCTTGTTGCATAACATGTTCTGCTTGTAGTTG
>Ga0181464_1000476_pt2 | contig 11000 bp, 15 predicted proteins | sample InSIn2gowninarea_FD_119074 | JGI IMG/M metagenome (GOLD analysis project Ga0181464, IMG submission 119074) | Clean room microbial communities from NASA Spacecraft Assembly Facility at Jet Propulsion Laboratory, Pasadena, California, USA -... ...
ACTCACACACTCTTGGACACTTAGAATTTTCTTGGAACACTTTGGCATTGGAGCAGGAAAGGAAAAGAAGGCAAGAGGAAGCAAAAGATCAAGCAGCTACAACATGATTCTTTGCAGGTATTGATTTGCATGTGTATTTTATTTTCTATATTTGGCATGTATGGTGTTGCATGTGGTTGTTTTTTGTCATGGCATGGGTTTTCCCAGGTGTGACAGTGTTTTCAGCCTAGCCTTGCTATTTGCTGATACCCTTGATGAGATGGGTTCTCATACTTCAATTGAGTTGTATTGCTGGATGGATTGGAAGTTGAGTGGGGTGGATATATGAAATGACAAACACATGGCCTATTGGTCCTTGAACCAAACTGTGGATCACAGTAAAGCCACTAGCCTAGTAACCCCTGATTCAGACTATGGGTTGTGGTAAATCCAGGATTATGTGCCTCATTGGGCCTAGGAATCCTTACTGGTGAATGGTGGGATATATGATAAAGCCAAGAGGCGTATTTCTCTCTGTTGGGCCTAGTAGTCCTAGGATGGGATGTATGGTAAATCCTGGAGAGTGGGTCTCGGTGTAGGGTCTAGTGGTCCCTGGATTAGATTGTGGATTACAATAAATCCTGAGAGACTAGGAGGCACTCAAATTCCTCCCGCTGTAGGTGGAGAACTCCGGTAGCATCCATGCTTGTTTGGTTCTTTTCGGTTGGTTATGAGTCCCACATTCATGCTTGGAATATGGCACGGGCGTGATTGGCTAAAGAGAGACTTCCCTTAACCAATCTATGGTTGGGTGGAACATGGTAGTCCTTGTTGGATTGTGTTATATTCTTTCCACGATTACCCATGCATGGGGGCATGGGGTCTGGGGTAGCAGTGCGAGAATTTTTTTTTGGACCCTATATTAGGTGGATAGACCTACCTATGGTTTTGTGCATGGATTTCACACATGGTTTTGGGCATGATGGTTTTTTGTCCATAGTATTTTCTAGATCCAGTCAAGGGAACTACAATTATGTTCTAATCTAGGGTTAATGGATTGGGGTTTATGGATGATTAAGCCTGTATATATATGTATTGCAACATTAAAAGGAACATAATGAAAAATTAGTCTGGTAATCTCGATATTGGGATCCAGGGGAAAATATCTATGTATATATGTTTTATGTTTTATTCTCTCGCCATTGTTTATTTTCTATTTTTAGAATTCGTATGCAGGTAATTTATGTACAGGGTTAAAACCTACAGTCTCATCTTCGGTTGGTTTTTGCATTCATTAATGAGAAATTAATTCCCTTGGTTTTCATGTGCAAATGTACTAGTTTATATGCGGATTTTATGTATGATATATTTATGGTATTTCTGTTGTTACTATGTATGTTTTATGACAACAACTATGTATGGCTTTAAGTATGGTTTTACCTATAAATGAATGGACAATGTATATATGACCTAATAGATGATAATGCAACAAAAGACATAAGGGAACAATGGTTCTTAGCGATTCTCAGATAAGTATGAGATCCCTATGCTTAATTATGTTATTTACACCTGTAGATTACATGTTTGTGATACGTTTGATGAAATACATGTCATGGCTAGTAGGGGTTTGGTTAATGGATTGTTTAACTAATTGCTTCTACTTCATTGTTTCATTGTTATTTTACTACTCTTAAGATATCATTCCATTTTTGGCAGTTACTCGGGCCAGAAAAAGTGGCTCAAATCCCAAGGACGCTGGCACAAAACTAGACAAATTGGTCCCTGGACGTTGGCATGTAAGCCTGTGAGAGCATCTAGAGGCCCCAGACACTAGCGTACCCATAACATGAGAGTGTCTAGAGAGAAAGTGATCATAAGTTTCAGTGGGACCCAGGGGAAAGCTGCATGAAGTGTTGGCATGGTTCTCAGGGGTCTTGTAGCTGATGTGGAAGGCCTGTTTGTTGTTTTTCCATCGATTCCATTTCCTTAAAGTCACATAGGAGGTTGAATCCAACCATAGTAGCCTCTTGTCGCATGTTTACCTCGGTTGGACAGTTACTTGGGTAGATGTTGGAGGAGCGTGTTACTGAGTGGTATCAGAGCATTGTTCACCCCTCGAACTACATGGGTTGTGTATTGGTCATACATGCATGTCAGTTGCATGTGTGTCTCTTACACTTGCATTCCATGTGCTTGTTTCATTACATAATGTTGATCATATTTGTAGTGATATTAGCATGAGGAACTTGATGTTGTTATTGTGGAGTGCATCATCATGAGTGTATGACTGGTTACATGTTGTTATATGTGGCTTACATGTTGTTATATGTCACTTAGTTACATTCTTTTACGTTAGTTTGCATTCTTGTATGTTTGGTTACATGTATTAGTCTTGTAGGTTTGGTTACAAGTATTGTTCGCTTATGCTTGATTGCATGTGTTCATGCGTAGGTGTGGTTGATTACACATTTCTTATGCATGTTGATGGTTGCATGTGACCATGTGTACAATGGTGTAACTGTTGTTGTTGTCATGCATGAGGTCATGGTATGTGTAGCCGATATGGTCATGCATTGATGGCTGGAATCTAACTAGAATGATGTTTATGTGTTGATGAATTTATTTGTATACATTTATATGTTGTTATGATTATGTTATACATGTATCACGCTAATTTGGATGATATTGCAGATGAGGTAACGTCCCCAAATTATAATAAGGTATGTTGGTTTACTATGATTTGGTTTATATGACATATTATGCCTTGCAAGAAATAAGGTCAAAATGAATAGCAAGATGGTAGACTACAAGGCCTCTCCCTATGAATCAGATGAGTATTGTGGTGGGAACTCTTTTGATTTGGCAGATACGTTGAGAAGCTTGAAGGAAGAAATAAGGAATTGTAAGGCAGATAATGACAGGATCATATAGGCACAAGAGAAACAAGCAGAGGTTAATGCAATACTTCTTCAAAGTTTGTCAAAATTGCAACAAAAAGGGCCACTTCAGATCAGCCATGGACAGGAGGACAAAACTAATGGGGCATATAGCAGTAGGTCTCCTAGTAGACATAGGTCATATAGCGATGACACAGTGAGAGATGGTAGGTTGTTGGACATTCTGGATAGGACGGGTGATGAGTACAGGTACTATTCTAGTTCTAGTTCTGACAAACATCATGGTCATCATTCTTACAGGGGGAGTGATAGGGGATACTTGCCAGATGAATTTAAGAGATTAAATCCACCTACATTTGTTGGAGATGTGAAGAAGTCAGAAATGTAGAGGATTGGATAATTGGGATGAACAAATTATTTGAATGTTGGGCATGGAATCCCCCCACAATGTTTTGGGGCTTAAAGCCCAAGTTTTGGTCAAATGTTTTGTAAGACTTCGCGAATTGCAGGCGCGGAGCGTGAAGTATAAGATAAATTATAGGGTTGTTCGCCCTAAAGTATTGTAATATAATGTAAAGTCATGTCAGCCTCCCCATGGTCCACGGACCATGGGATTGTATAAATAAGAGCGAGGCTATAAGTTGTAGGGATAGCAAAGGAATAAGAGAAAAGAATACAAATGGTTCGAGCTTAGAGTAGGATTCTAAGTGTATTGGGTCGTAGTAGTAGGAAGAGGCTCTGTAGCTGAGTGTGCAGAGGCCTAGTAGAGTACGCAGCTGAGTGCTTGGACCCCTGTAGCTGAGTGTGCAGGGCGGTGTCAAGTCTGTAATCCGGGTTGAAGATTAATAAAGAGAAGTTGATTCCTATTTCTGTGTATCTATTGTGCATTGATATGATTGCTGAATATGTTGTAATAATCATTAGTCTTACATAAACAAGTTAAGTGATCAGATAACAACAATTAAATAGCAAGGGACTTGGGTAATTTATGGGTTGCGCTCCAAGTAGGGCTGCACAGAAGGAGCATTGCAGGTTGCGAAGGGATAGAAAATGCACGTAGCGACGGGTCAGACTGTGAACCTCTAGAAGCTCATCAGACATCCCCAGGGTGCGGAAACCTAGTTCTAGCACCATGGGAAATTTTAGGGGCGAATTTTCGCCCTTGGGCTAAATTAAGGGGTTTTATATTTTTATTAGGCAAATATTTTGTATCATAGTACATTGTTTTTTGTTTGTTTGTTGAAGCAAGAGACTTTCCTTCTATTTCAATAACCCAAAAGTAAAGTTACAATAAGTACAGAAGGCCTGAAAATCTCAAGGCCTACAAAACCAACGAGATCATACTATCTAGAATGTGACCCACTAAACAAACTAAAGGACAAGCTAACCAATCAAATTGTCCCCACGATTACAAGTTGACCCAAGGTCAAAGTCTGCCATACCTCCCTTCATTAACTCACAAAGATTAAACAAACTCACGTCCCCCCAAACTAGCCCGAATAGATCTAATCGTCGATTTCCCCCACCAAAAAGGACGGCACGGAGAGATATCGAAGAGCCGAGATGTAAGGTTTTTAAGGCATGATGAAGGGTGGTAAGGCGACCCCCACCCTTGCTACGTGTTGAGAGCCGAGTGGAATCGCTCTCAATGAACTAAAACCACTTACCATTTGAGAGCCTTGCGATCATAAGAAAACTGCTTAACGCCTAGTTTTCTGAACCGAAAGAAAGGTGCCGTGGAATTTCCTTTGTGGGAGCCATCCAGCCTATCAAACTGTTAAAACTGACAATGGAGCTCGTCGCCGAGACATTTTGTGACTGTAAATGAAACCTTGTGTTGCCCTTCAAGAAACAAAGGAGATAAGTTCCCTTGCCCCAAAGGAAGTTATGACTATGTAGAGAAAGCCCTTTTCCAAAGAGCCGACCACCGAAATTAGTGAGAACAGGCATCAAGAGCTTTAATCATAGCTTGCCCCTCAAGCCCAATAATAAAAAATTTCGTTGTCCTCTATGGCTTGAGCATCGCAGAGAGCTTTTAGCTTGCTTGGAGGCATCTCCTGCCAATTCATTTTGATTCTGCAGTCTGGATTAGTCACTCCTTGGTTGGCCAGTAGGTCTGCAAGTTTATTGGCCTTCCTTCGAACATGATTGAAGCTAACCATTCGTAGACTCTGGAGATTTTTTTGGATTCTCTGCTACACTTGTATAAGTATCCATTGTTTTGAGACCCTTTCAGGTGTTGTTCCATAGCTGATTTTCTTAATTGCATTTATAGAAATATCAGAGTCTACTTCGATGAGAACATTTGAGCTGTGATTGAGTTTAAGAAGCTCTAGACATTGTTCTAAAGCCATTAATTCAGCCATGTTTTTGGTGGCTTTGCCTAAATGATAGTGGAAGATAAAAATTATTTTTCCTTCGTCATCTCTTAACACACCTCCATAACCTGCAATCCCCAGGTTGCTTTTTGAAGCCCCATCAATGTTGCATTTCAGATAACCTTGTGGTAGAGGATGCTAGTACTCCTTTTCCCTTTCCAACACTCTTTCTTTTTTCTTAAGACCCTTGAGGATAATCTCATGCATTCCCAGCTGCTTGAGAGTCCTCAATTCAAGCGCAGTGGGAGGATTCTAGAGATAACTGTGCACAATGGTGGAAACAATTTCCTTAATCTACTTTAAGATCACTTCCATCAGGCAAAGAGGAGTAATTTTTCCATCCTTAAAAATTATCTTACTCCTTTCCTTCCAAACATTCCATATAATGAAGCTTGGTGTCAAGGACTAGGCTAAATTAAGGATCTCATACTCTGAAAAGTTTTTTCTCCACTTGTTCAAGGTGTTAATAATGCTTCCTTTATCTCTGTCTGCCTATTGAAAAATGATGTTGAAAGAATCCCATAACCAGGTGGTATAGGTGCAGTTGTTGAGAATATGCTCCATTATCTCCTCTTGAGCCTCACATTATTGGCATCTAGAAGGCACCATAACCCCCCTCTTCTGAATTTTCTCTGAAGTTAATATTTTCTTGTGATGAACTAACCACATAAACAATTTGATCTTCATCCCTCCTTGGTGGCTCCAAAGTTTTTTCCAGGACTTAGCCAAAACGCAAGGATCTAGGTTAAGGGTAATTCTTTTTGCTTCTTTGATATTAAAGATGCCTTCTTTGTTTTTGCCCCATCTTAACTGATCCTGCCCATCTATAACCAAGATCTTCCTCTGTTCTAATATTTACATGGGTTCTTCTGTTTCTTCTTTTATGGGGCCATCCCCTCTGCATTCTATTTTCCTCCAGCTTCTCCATTTCTCAGTGTCATGAGGAAGATTCTAGAAATCCCTAATATTCATTAGTCCTTGGAAATCAGTTTCCTGCTTGATGCTCATAAAGTCCTCCCTTAACAACATTGGTTCTTGTTGCCATTTATCTTCCCAGAAGAGAGCTTGTTCTCCTGCCTTGATTTCCCAAAAGCTGTTGTTTTGTACTAGGCTCCTGTTATCCCAGGCTTTATTCCTGATGTGAGAGCATTTTAAGTTCCCTGACATTCTGATAAGATCACTCGTTTGCCAAAAGCTTACATATTTTTCTTTCCAGGTTTTAGCCCAATGCGCCCCTAGTTCTTTAACCCATCTCCACCAGAGTTTGGCTCCTAAAACATTACTTAGAATCTCTTGATCATCTAAGCCTAGGCCTCCATGAATTTTGGGTTTACAGATTTTATCCCAAGAAACCAGGGCCCATTTCTTTCTGGTTTCCTCTTTGCCCCAAAGAAAGTCTCTCTGAATGTTCCTAAATTGCTATAAGACCCCTTTGGGAGCTGGTAGGGCTGATAAAAAGAAAATAGGGATAGATTGAAGAACCGCCTTCATCAAAATCAATCTACCAGCAAGGTTCAATGCTCTAAAAGTCCATCTTTTGATCTTGTCTTGCATCTTGTTGAGCACCGGTTCCCAGATACTTTTGTGCATTGGTTTATCCATGAGGGGGATTCCCAAATACTTTGAAGGGAGGGCCTCCATTTGGAAGCCCAAAATTCTGGAGATGTTCCTTTGAATAGCAATGTTAGTGTTAAAGAAAAAAATTGATTTGGAGAGATTGACTTCCATACCTGAGCTTGAGGCAAAGTCATTTAAGATTTATTTGTATGAAGTAGCTTCCTTGACTATGGGGATACCCTGTAGCATGGTGTCATCCACAAATTTTTGATCAGTCAAGGCTTGGCCATTCTCTGTTAATTGTAGGCCCTTGATCTTTCCTAAGACTTTGGCATTTTTAATGGTTCGGCCCAATCCTTCCATCATGAGGATAAAAAGAAAGGGAGAGAGTGGGTCTCCCTGCCTAAGGCCTATGGAAGGAGTGAAGATCTCTGAGGGTGAGCCATTCACCAGAATTGAAAAGCTGGGTGAAGTAACCAAAGCCATAACCCATCTGATCTAGTCATGGTCAAACCCAAAGGCGGAAAGGACCTTTTTGATATAGATCAGTTCACCTTGTCATATGCTTTTGCAATGTCTAATTTCATGATCATACCGGCTTGCTTTTTACTAGTGAGAGAGTGAACAACCTCATGGGCCTGAATAATATTATCCAAGATTTGCCTTCCTTCAACATAACTAGACTATTCCCCAAAAATCAACGAAGGAAGAAGAGGTTTGAGTCTGTTGGCCAAGATCTTGGAAATAATTTTGTAAACAACATTGCATAAAGCAATGGGTCTGAACTTATCAAGAGTTAGGGCTAAGTCTTGTTTGGGGATCAGGGAGATGAAGGAGGTGTTGAGAGCTTTTAGAATGGATCTGCTTCTTCTAGAGTCCTCTACCGCATCCAAAATATCCTATTTGACAACATTCTAGAAGGCTTTGAAAAAGTCCACATTAAAACCATCTGGACTTGGAGCTTTGCCATTCTGCATATCTTTGATCACCGTGCTGACCTTTGCTTTGGTTATTGGTTTGTTCAGGTTAAAGTTTTCTTCTCTAGTCACCATCCTGGGAATATTATTTATAATTTCCTTGATGTGTTGGTCTCTGTCAAGATTATTTTCATTTGTGATGCCTCTAAAATGTTGAACCATCACAGCTTCAATATCCTTGTGAGAGGTCTAAAGCTCCCCATCTTCATTCAATATTGAGGAGATTCTATTGTGCATTCTATTGGCTATGGTGGAACGGTGGAAAAAATGAGTGTTTCGTTCACCTTCTTTGAGCCATTGAACTCTTGACTTTTGTCTCCAAAAGATTTCCTCCTGTTTGCATAAATTCTCCTAGTCAAGGTTGTGTTTTTTAGCTTGCTCACTTTTGGTTTTATCAAAACCATCTGTGATCATTGCTTGATTTGATTCATGCATTTTGATCTCTACTAATTTTTTGTTTACAAAAATGTTACCAAAATCCTTCTTGTTCCATTCTTTGAGTTTGGTTTTTATGTGCTTTAGTCTTTTATGGAGGAGGAACAATTTGGAGCCCTGAACCTGTAGATCTTCAGACCATGATTTTTCAATTTTGCTGATGAAATCTAGGTGGGAGAGCTAGATATTCTCAAATTTGAAGGGTCTGTTTTTGGGAGCATCAATTCCCTTGATTTCTAATTGAATCGGCCAGTGGTTTGAGCCTCCAAATGGAAGAACACTTGCATATATTTCTGTATTTGTGAGCATCAGCTTCTCAGAGATCAACAATGTATCTAACTTGGAGGTGACCTGAGAATTACCTCCTCTTTTGTTGTCCCAAGTAAAAAGACCGTTATGCGTTTCAGAGTCAACCATTTTCATGTCTTCTGTGAAATAATGGAATCCTACTAAATCTCTACTGAGGATTCTGGTGCCTCCTTTTTTTTTCCGAAAGACATTTAATCATGTTAAAGTCTCCTCCAATGACCCAAGGGATTTCTTTATGTCTTCTTCTGAGATCTACCAGGGAGTTTAGAAATCTAAGCTTCTCATTTATTCTGAGGACCATAGACATTTGTAACCAGGAAGGTCTCAGACATCCCCATTGGTTGAATGATAGCTGATAAGTAATTTCTCGTCACCTCTGCATCTACAATGCTGACTTTTTGGGGGTTCCAAAGAGTGAGTATGCCTCCCACTGTGTTTTCTGCTTTTACTTCTAGAAACTCAAATTTATTGAGCCATTTGTTATGGATTTGTTTTATTTCCTGAATGGAGCATTTCGTTTCTTGAATGAAGATTATGTCCGACATTGCTAGTTTCATTATGTTACTTAGCATTCTTTGTTTTCTTTTACTACCTAGACCTCTGATATTCCAGGATATGAACTTCATAATTAAAGATTTGTAAAGGAGTAACTGGTTAGATTTTTCATCTTACCCGAATCTATCATTAGCTTTCCACACTCCATCAGGAGCTCATTTTACTTTTTTCTGCCTCTCTTCTTCCCTGGATTTCTGGTAGCTAATCCTGGAATTAGTTTCATTGTTTTCACCCCTTTGTTCTCCTGTTTGTGGATGTTTTTTCCTTTTGTCCAGTCCTCGGTCGTTTGTTTTCCATAAAAACAATTGTTGTATTCTGTTTCAATCTTCTTGAGGCAGAGAATCTATTCCTCCTTTGGTTCCTTGCATCAGGAAAACTTCCAGATCCAGGTTTTCCTTGTCGAGTATTTCTTGTAGTTCGTGATCTTCTACATCTGTTTCACTTTGGGTCATTTCCTAGTCCATTTCCATTTCTGTTTCACTTCTCCTGGCTTCTTTTTGGGAGTCAATGTCTGGAGAATGATTTGTGTCCTCTTTTTTTCTTTTTCTTTAGCATCTTCCTCCTGATATTGATTCTTTCTTGTGATTTCTTCAGGAACTTCTAGCACTTGAAACTTATTCTGACTACCCTTTTGCCCCTCAGTATGTTGTTTCTTTGATCACTTTTTTTCTCCCCTTCCTCTACTAGCCACTTTCTGAAAGCTTTCAGTGTCCTTCGATGTATTAAGTTTTTCTTTGTTATCTTCTTTGTTGAGAGGGCAGTCTCTTAACAGATGCCCGTGTTCATGGCATCCTCAAGATCTGAAGGGGATATGTTCGTAGTCTACTATCTACACCCACTCCTCATCAAAAACTTCTAGGATAACTTAATATGGAAGTGCTCCTGATAGATCAATTTCCACACAGATCCTAGCAAAGGAGGTATTTTTTCCCTTCTTGTGGCTTCAGAAGATTTGACATAGCATCCTAGTTTATTGCCAATGGCAGCCAATGATTCTGTTTAACGTAGAGAGTAGAGCCTTACCCACATAGGAACCAAAGAGAAAGTCTCCCTCTCTGGGACAAAGTTCATTCTCCAAGGTCTCATATAGAAACCTGCAGCAACAAAAAAATAGGGTCCTCCTTCGAATATTCTTTCTTTATCTTCAATGTTAGAGAACACTACTGTGAAGAATCCTTTTGACCCAAGATGTAGGTCAATGCTTCCTTTGGGCTTCCAATGATACTTGATCCACGTCTGTAAAGCCTTTTCAGTGGGCCATAGTCCCATGAATTTACAGATAATGGCATAGGTTGCCATATGTTCCCTGTGCTCCTGCATAGCAGGATCATTTAATATTACTCAAGGAGTGATTTCTGATTTTGGTTTGCAGGGTCCTTTTTGTTTCTTGTCTCTTGAACCCAGACTTTTGTCTTCTTCCTCTTTGTCCTTTGTGCTGCTGTTTTCTTTTGTTCTGGTCCCATCTGTTTCCTTTTCATTGTCCCTGTTTCTGTAGTTCATACCGTCTTCACTATTTCCAGGTGGTGATTTACTTCTGCTGGCCACTACATCTTTGTAGGAGGGAGCCTAGCTCCCTCCCCTGTCACTCTCCATTAGAATCAAACTCTGCTCGCTATGGAAAACCTAGCTGCTTCACTTCTCCTGCCCAGATCGCCTCACAATGTTGACTCATATCATAGTACATTGTTACAAATCACCTCAAATTTATTTTATAAAAAAATTAGTTATGGAGGTTAGCCCGCCTTATTTTAAGGGAGAGGGTAAAAAAAGTAAATTTAGCCCTTGAAATTAGGAGTTACAATCTTCCATTCGCTGTCATTTTCAAGAACTATGATAGTTATAAATAAAAATATAAATACAGTGGAGGTATGGTAAATAAACAAAATCTCTTTTTATACTTACTCCAAAGGTAT
>Ga0181464_1000907_pt2 | contig 10994 bp, 10 predicted proteins | sample InSIn2gowninarea_FD_119074 | JGI IMG/M metagenome (GOLD analysis project Ga0181464, IMG submission 119074) | Clean room microbial communities from NASA Spacecraft Assembly Facility at Jet Propulsion Laboratory, Pasadena, California, USA -... ...
TGGTAACGTTTAATTGTGCCTTCGTCTAATTCAATATCATTGATGGGTAACTTTAGTACGTTTTCAGGAAAGGCAAAAAGAAATCTTTGTAGAAACCCATTATCGGTTTTTCCGGAATGAAACAATTTAGGCAATACCCTGGGCTGCAAACTGCCACAAATGCTCACGAATGGTACAGGTAATGAAATTGGAATTGGCTTTGAAACCCTATCTATTGAGGTAGGCTTATTACTCCACATTGATAAATAGGTGCTTGTTTGGTCGCCTTTAGAATATTGGTTCATTCCTTCCAGAAATGTCGCCAATTCTTCACTTACGATCACGCATCCCCTATCATTTTCACTTAATCTTTCAGCCAAAATCTCAGGAGTAAAGTTGTTTAATATGGTTTTTGCAAGTCTTGGTTTTTCCAACTTGACAGAGGTCTCCTTCTCCTTTCTGCTTAAGGCTAACATATCTTGATATTCATTATATTCAGCCTCATATTTTTTAATCGAATGCCTATCAAATTCTTCTAAAGGCTTAAAAGCAAAATCAATAGGATGACTTTTATTTGCACCGGCATTGCCGATTATAGCCGTATAAAGTGATGGATATTCATACCAACCGTTTTTCACTTTAATCTTTGCGCTTTTACCTATTATAGTGCCAATTGCAGCGATTATCGCCGTAGCTAAGTAATCAATAGGAAAATTTAGAGCGTTATTACATTCCGTAACTACAGAGCGAAAAAGGTCAGGAAAAACTTCAACCGGGAAGGCATGACTGCCTTCATCTGCTTCTAATAATTTTGCTTTCTCATACAATTCGTTTTTAATACCACTGAAATCAATATTATATTTTTTAAATTCAAAACTCAGATTAAGAATATTTTCGTTTTGGCCTTCTTCGTTTATTGGATTATTGTAAGACATATAACTAATTTTAAATTTATCGGGTACGTTTTTTTGAATTGTTTTTAAGAAATTTGTCAGCTTCGTCTGACAGCTCGATTAAGGTCTTTTTGCGCCCCCCCTTAATCCATTCGGTCAATTCCTTCTGAGAAAAATAAAGCCGCGCTCCAGCTTTGTTTACGGGGATTTGTGACCTGCTTGCCATTGTGTAAATAGTAGCTTTTTTTAGGTTTAAAAAACAAGCAGTCTCTTCTACTGTCAGCATCTTATCTGTTTCACCTTGACTAACATTAACCTCCTTTGAAGCACGTAAGAGGTTATCAATGCTGGCAACCATTTGCATAAGAATACCTAAGGTTTCCGGTATCTGTTCGAATGTTATTTGTTGCACTGCTTACCTCCTGCCTTAGTAGTTAATGACTTAATTACCTCTGCTAAATTGTAGCGCGGTCTTCCATTAATAATGCAGTCTGCTACTATAATTCCCTTTTTTTGCCAATTGTGAACCGTGTCACTTGTTACTCCAAAATGCAACGCCACTTCCTTACGAGAAACTAATTTTTCCATTTTTGTAATCATTTAATATAAGTGCTGGAAAAAGAGAGTTTGTAGCAGAATTTAGGTTAAATAGCTAAAAAAGGGGGTAAAATAAGGCAGTAAAATGAATGAAAGCCAGTACCGTAAAGGGTTCAAGAGTTATCAACACTTTTTATCCACTTAGAAATTAATTCTATGCCTGCTATTTCACAGAAGGGAAAAATACAGGGCATAAAAAAACCCCAAAAGCAATGCTTTCAGGGTTACCGAAAATTGACCGTTAAGGTTAAAGATTAAAGCATTCCACACCTTTGGGAATTGTTCCAATATTATTGATACTCCATTTCTTTATTCTGTTGTTGTAAAGCGTTGAGTGCAAAACATCTGTAGCGAAAATTTTTTTCTTTAATTCATATTTCCAAAGGTTGACTATCCGTTGAACCCTTCGTAGATCAAGGTGATCGGTAAACATGGGATGAACTTCTTCCAAAACATCTCTAAGATTGCCCGTTAGCACATATAAGTCCCATACCTCCTGCTCCAAAACCGTTCCGTTATCCTCTAATAATCGATACCCTTTTTCAAGCAATTTCTTATTAGTTTTTTCCCAAAATTTGGTCAACGTTTGACGTTCTTTTTCGTAGTAAATTTTTTCGCAAACATTACTACAAAAAACTAATGTGTTTTTCCAAGCTTTAAATTCATTGTTGCATCCCTTACAGATTTTTATGCTATCCATGTTACTTCAATTATAATATCGGTTAAAACGGTAGGGTTGTAACAGTATTATAGTAAATGCAGCATTTATTTATTTACGATATGTTTATTCCATTAATCCAATAAAAATAATATAAACGACGCCGATTTAATAGGTGCGCTTAACTTCTTAAAAATCCAATACTATCCTATTTGATGCATCCCTTTTAGTTTGGTCTATAATTTTGGCATAGACTTGAGTTGTTTTTAATTCCCTGTGACCTAACATTTTTGATACAGTATAAATATCTGTCCCTTTACTTAGCTGGAGAGTTGCAAACGTATGACGAAAGCTGTGGAAAGTGATTGCTTTTGTAACTCCCGCCTTTGCAATCCAGTTTGACAAATGCCGATTAGTTGAAGTGGAATAGGTCAATCCAGCAAAGACTTCCTTTTTAACTTCTTTTGGAGTACCTAACAAACCGAAAGCTTGCTCTGAAATAGGCATTGTTTCTACACCCTCCGATTTTTCTTGAACGAAATGAATGAAATATCCCAGACCCTTAATGAATTCTATTTCCCCCCAGACCATTTTTTTAATGTCTGAAAATCTTAAACCTGTTAAAGCAGAAAATAAGGCAGCATTTTTCAAAATTGGCAAAGTGCATTCTGTTTTAACAAGTTTATTGACCTCTTCTAACGTTAAAAACCGACGTTGTGTTTCGGCTTCCTTTATAGGTGCTACTTTGGAGTTAAGGTCAATTTGAAGAAATCCGTCCTTGTAAGCCTGCTTCAAAGCTGCTTTAAACTTATTAAAATAAGATACTGCGGAGTTATTAGAGAGATTAGTTTTGCCACTCCGTTTGCTTTTTGCAGATAAAAGATGTTCCTTAAATCGTTCACAATACTGTAGATTAAGGGATGAAAACGGGACGCTACCTTTCGTAAAATCATTTAAGTAATTCAAAGCGGACATCCAATTGTCATAATTCGATGACTTCCGTTTGTCTGCCAACTTTCTATAGTAATCTACAAAGCATTGTTTACCTAATTCTTTTAGCTTTAGTTGCTCTTTTTCATACTCGGTATAAATCTCCGGCTTATTCAATTCATTGTCCCTTTTCTGCCTGATTTGCTCCGCCAGCAAGAGAGTTTCTTTATTATGTTGCTTTTCTGTTGGTGTTTTTGGCTTATCCAACAAAATCAATCCCAAGAATTCTCTTCTTGTAGACTTTCCGGTTTCACGGTTTACAATCGCGGGGTAGAAGTCCAGATATAAGGACATCCGATTTTGTGATATTGGCTTTGTTCTCAATTTAACTTTCGGCATACTGGAAAAATAACGTTGTAGACTTCTTTATATTTTAGGTGACTGGAACAGTTTATCAATATCAGAACGCATGATGATGGTTTTCTTTTGCTTTAAGTTGATTGAATTGACAACGTTGGTATTTATTAGAGTGTACATGGTTTGCTTAGAACAGTTTAATAGTTTAGCTGCTTCCCTGACTGTTAGGAATTCCTTTCTCTTCAAATCTTCCAGTGGTTGAAGCTTAATAACTTCTGTTTCCCTGTTGCTTTCTTCGATTTTTGCCGTCTTTTTTCGGGCTTTGTATAGCTTTTTAGCACAGTTATCAGAGCAAGTTTTCGTAACAGTAGTCCGTGCTTCAAAATCTTTCCCGCACTGCTGGCAAATCCTTTGAACCCTAATATTTGAACTCATCGCATATTTATATTAAGACGTGAAGAAGTGATACAAAGTATACTAAAGTGTCCAGTAATTTCTCCACATTCATCTAAAAAAATAGAAATCAAGCCGTAAGGTACAAATAAGGTACAAATTCTATCCAAATAAACAGGGAAGCAACATGAAAAATGACAGTATCCAAAACAACGAAAGCCTCTACTACAGAGGCTTTTACGCGGTTTAATATGTGTTTGTTATGTGTTGAGTTTGTAGGCGCTACTTTCCGATACAGAACTTACTGAAGATATAGTCTAATTGGTCCTCATTCGTGATCTCGCCTGTGATTTCTCCTAAATAATGTAAACATCGCCTGATATCTAGAGATAACAGGTCTCCGGAAATATGCAGCTGCATTGCTTGCTGAATGTCGAGGAGTGATTGATGAACCAAACGCAGTGCTTCGAAATGCCTTGCATTGGTAACAACACTTGTATCCGTTTGAATTTTACCACCCAATACCTCATCTACTAGCCTTTGTTTTAAAACCTCTACATTTTTCTTATTGCCCGCTGAAATGTACAACACATTAATATTCGAAAACTTCCTGGCAAGTTCTTTATCAGAACTAAGATCTATTTTATTGCCCACCAACAGATGCCGTATCCCTTTTTCATTCATTTCATGCACCACAATCAACAATTCGTCCGTGCTGATCTCATTCACATCGAAAAGGTAGATTACGAGATCTGCCTGGCTCATTTTTTCAAGGCTCCTTTCAACCCCAATACTCTCAATAATATCGTTCGTATGTTTTCGGATCCCCGCAGTATCGATTAACCTGAATAGAATACCATCAATATTCAAAACTTCTTCAATCGTATCTCTTGTAGTACCAGCAATTTCACTTACAATCGCCCTGTTCTCATTGAGAAGGGTATTTAACAAAGTCGATTTGCCTGCATTTGGCTTACCAATGATAGCCACCTGTACCCCGTTTTTGATAACGTTACCTAGGGCAAAGGAAGCAAGCAGGTCCGAAGTAATTTTTTCTGCCCCTCCAATTATATTCGTTAGCTGAGTTCTGTCTACAAATTCAACATCTTCTTGGCTAAAGTCGAGCTCCAATTCGATGAGAGCAGAAAATGACAATAACTGATCGCGCAAGTTTTTAAGGATCGAGGAGAAACCACCTCTAATATTTCGAAGCGCATGTTTTCTACTAACTTCGGTATTGCTATTTATCAAATCGGCTACCGCTTCCGCTTGGGTGAGGTCAAGCTTGCCATTTAGAAAGGCCCTTTGTGTAAATTCTCCTGCTTTAGCCAGCCTAGCCCCAGTTTTCGTAATAGCAGTAATTATCTTCTCTAAGATATAAGGAGAACCGTGTGAAGAGATTTCGACTACATCTTCCCCTGTGTAGGAAGCAGGCGCCTTAAAAAGAGAAACGACCACCTGATCAATTGGAACACCAGCTTCAATGAATAGGCCGACGTGAAGGGTATGAGATGAACAGTTACAGAGCGATTTGGAAGGGAAAAGCTGATCAACCACTTGTATCGCGAGTTTCCCACTCACTCTCACAACACCAATAGCTCCTATCCCTTGTGGAGTTGCAAGAGCGACAATGGTATCGTTCCAGTCAGCTAACTTTCCTAACATACTACTCAGTTCAAATATTATCAATCCTTCAAAACAATTAGTTCATCACTGCCTAGGGATTGTAAATGGATAAAAAGCACAAGAGTGCGACGCAACATTGCTGATAATAGCTATACCTCCTGAAAACAAAAAGCAATTCTATTTAACGTCCGCACTTGTAGGTAAACCCAGCACTGCCAAAGTGTACAACAAAAACCCAGTTTGCAAAACTAATTGTATTTACATAAACAAAAGGTCCTCAAACGAGGACCTTTTTACATACTCTATTACATCCTTGCTTATTCTTCAGCAACTTGGAAAGTCACATATTGAATTGCCTGGTAAATTACATTTCGGCCGTTCTGAACTGCTGGTTCCCATTTAGGCCCTTTTTTTATAACCTTTACGGCTTCAGGTCCGCAGCTCGGACAAGCTTTTGGCACCTCAATAGCTTGTACATTACTAATACCACCTTCTTTATCAACGATAAATTGCACTTTTACTGTGTAGTTACCAGCAGGCGCACCATCATCAGCAGCCACGTTGGCATTTAGATTTCTCTCAAGATACCTTTTCCAACCATCCATACCACCAGGGAACTTGGCTTCCTTTTCAACTTTGGTGAACACCTTGTCATAGTCCTCTTCCACCTTTTTAGGAGCCTCAACAACGCCGGTACCTTTCGCCTCAACAGGAGGAGCCACAAAACCTTCGTCTTTCTTACCTTCCTGGTTAATCACTCCAATTTTAGTTTCTTCCAGTTTTTCCTGTGGAGGAGGAGGTTCTTTAACTTCCTCATCTTTTACAATCTTAGGAGGAGTAAATTTCGTGATCTCTACCTTTGGCGGCTCCGGTTTTGGTGGTGGTGGCGGAGGAGGAGGTTCAGGTTTCTTTTCTTCCTTCTTAATATCCTCCAACTGTACGTCCTGCACGATGATTTTGTTTTTGTCCTTATCACCATCATTGCCAAGAAGCTGGCTGAGAAAAACCAGCAAACAAATAACCGCCATCGCAACCATTGCAATTGTAATCCTGCGGTTGTATGTTTTCCTTAGTTCATATGCTCCATAATCCTTATTCTTTCCCTCGAAAAGAATATCCAAAATATCAGCATTAAGGATTTTGTTAGCTTCCATTTTTTATTTCTTTAAATGTTTGATATATCCGCTTTATTTGGCACCATTGTCAGAAAGACTTACTAGTTTCTCTTCTACGTCTGAAATATCGACCAACGCATAACGCTTAATATCGTTAATTGTCATCTCATCCAACGCATCTACAACATCTTTATATGTTGATTGATTAGAAGCTTTAATTACAATCATTAGATCTTCAGCAGGTGTGTTTCTCTTTTTTGAAATTATTTCATCCCTGATCTTCTTCATCGTGCTGCTTTTCATGTTCGAAGCAGAAGGATCAAGTTGTCCCTCATAAAAGTAAACACTATTATTTTTTCCCAATAATAAGGTCAAAGCTCCACTTTCTTTCAGCTTGTTTTGCTCCTCCGGCTTATCAGTGTCTTTAGGTAAGTTCAGCTTCATTGCCGTCGGCTGACTCATGGTAGTTGTAAATATGAAAAAAGTAATAAGCAAGAAACCCAAATCTACCATCGGCGTAAGGTCTACTCTCGTTGACGCCTTTTTTGCTTTTTTGACTCCGGGGCCTTTCTTATGGCCTCCACCACCGGAGGTATCCATTTCTGCCATTGCAAAAAGTTTTTTAGTTTATAATATTATTTTCGTCTATTCCGTTGCACTTGCAACTTCACCTTTCATGTACTTTCTCCACAAATCAGTTCCGTTCGGAACACTTTCAGGATTGGTTATCATTGAAAATTTAAACTGATCACTCTTCTTAAATGCAGTAATAACATTCTTAAAGATAGGATACTTTGCAACATTGTCTCCTTTTACTATTAAATTCAACTTAGTACCAGTACTAGAATGTGCAGCTACAATTGCATTCATCCATGTGGTCAGTTCATTATGAGATGTGTCCTGAACAGGTATACCGGGTAATGAAGCTCCGTTTAATTTATCTGCAGGGATTTGAAGAGCAGACTTAAGCTGTGAAATAGGGGTTCCATAAAAACTAGCTTTCTTAAATGCTGCCATATCGGAAGGTGAGAGTGCAGCACCTGCAGTTGAATTCAATTGGTTTGCCACTTCACCTTTCACTTCTTCATTATCAAGTGAAACGAAAACCTTACCATCCTTTGTAACCGAAACCAGCGTTACGTCCTTTTCCGGGGCAATTTTGGAAGAAACCGAACTGGGAGTAGCTACCTCAATGGCCTCAGAAGCTTTAAATTTGGTCGTCAATATGAAAAACGATAACAATAGGAAAGCAACGTCACACATAGCCGTCATATCTACTGACGTGCTCTTTCTAGGTATTTTGGGTCTTGCCATTTTTTAATTTTTTATTCTCGGATTTTTCTATGATGCCAAGCTGAAAATTTTCCATAAAAAATTTCCGCCTATCTATAATTAGCAGCAAAACTTTGAGTTAAGGTAAATCCTGATTCGTCTATTCCGTAAGTGATCCCATCAATCCTTGTTGTAAATACGTTATACATAATAATAGCGACCGCAGAAGTACCAATACCAAGGGCCGTATTATACAAAGCTTCAGAGATACCTTGAGATAATTTTTGAGCAGCTTCACCACCACCGCTTTCACCCAAAGCAGAGAATGAACGGATCATACCCATTACCGTTCCTAACAGCCCCAATAACGTTGCTACTGACGCAATGGTAGAAAGAAAGACCAGGTTTTTCTCTAGCATCGGTAGCTCCAGCGCCGTTGCTTCTTCAACTTCTTTCTGTATATTCAACACCTTTTGATCCGTATCCAACTCCGTGTTGGCAATCATCTCCTTGTATTTGCGAAGACCAGCTTTCATAACATTTCCTACAGAACCTTGTTGCCTGTCACATTCAGCTATCGCTTTGTCTACGTCTTTGTTAGCAAGGTTAAACTGTACTTTTCTAATAAATTCATTAATATTACCTTTTCCTGTAGCTCTTGTTACAGTAAGAAATCTTTCAATAACAAACGTTAAAACAATCAAGAAAAGACCTATTAAAATAGGTACAATAATTCCACCCTGATACATCCTTGGAAGGGTTCCTTTGGGGCCCTCATGATTGGGCCAAAATCCACCAGCTTTGTCTGGATTAGTGAAATTTGCATCAGCTCCAATCACAAAACGCCAAATAACATATCCTAAAATAATACAAGCAACAGGCGCGATCCAGGAAATAGAATTGCCAGCTTTTTTAGGTTGAACTGAGGTTGTGCCTTTTACTGTTGCAGTTGGTTTAGTTTCCGCCATGATACAATTTTTTTTGTTTAAGAATTTGTTTGATGAATTAAAGAAAGATTTGTTCCACAATTCTAGTGAAAATAATGACCCGAAGATAAAAGGATACCGGAAATATTTTTATTAATGATAAAAAATAAAAAAAAATAGTAGGAAGCCCCTTCTTGCACCTCCTTATACTGGTGAATTGTATCAAGTTTCAGGCCAGCACATTGTACTTTTTTAGACCCCCGTTTTCCTGAAGTTAAAAGTGAAATTCATACTTTTTCAACCATCGGGAAATGTTTGTTATTTTAACTATTTGTCAAATCTCTGAACCTTTATCTTCACCTTTCGAAAACAGCTATCATTAGTATGAAAGGACTTTTATTATTGTTACTCGTACCTTCTTTATACAGCGGCGTTTTAGCCCAAAGAAAAAATAAAAAGGCGCCTTCTCCACCTCCACTCGCCGCAACCCAGGCGCCGGCGGGATTATTTTCCGGTTTCAAATCGGGTCCTAAACCTTACAAAGAGGTAATAACCGATAAAGCAGTTTCTCAAACAGGGTTATTTGCTGTACATAGAGTAGATGACAAGTATTTTTTTGAAATACCTGACAGCCTTATGAACCGGGAGATAATGGCCGTTACAAGGTTTGTACGCGTTCCTGCAAATAAAGGAGTAGGTAATGCCACATATGGTGGTGAACTAACTAACCAACAAACGATCGCGTTTGAAAGGGGGCCCAGTAATAATGTTTTTATGCGGGTCATTACCCTTGTCAATGTAGCTGATACAGGCAATGCTATTTACAAAGCCGTCACTAACTCAAACCTCAACGCAATTGCTGCTGCATTTCCCGTTGCAGCATACTCTAAAGATTCGTCAAGTGTGGTTATAGATGTAACTGAATTTTTTAAAGGTGATAACCAGGTTGTAAGTGTAAGTCCTACAGCAAAAAGAAGCTTCAATCTTTCTTCACTGGCTTCTGACAGATCTTACATTCAAAACATAAGTACCTTTCCTCTCAATACTGAAATAAGAACAGTAAAAACCTTTAATTCCTCTCCTTCACTTTTTGGTGGATTTTCTTCCTTTCCATCATCTACCGTTCCAGCTGCTAATGCTTCCGGAGCAGTAACTATTGAATTAAATACCTCTATGATCATGTTACCTAAAATCCCAATGTCCATCAGATATTGGGATCGAAGGGTAGGCTTTTTCCCGGAAGACTTTACATCTTATAGCGATAATCAGCAAAGGGTAGAGAGCAACACCTTTGCGGTCCGTTGGAGACTTGAGCCTAAAGATCAGGATATTGAAAAATGGAAACGAGGCGAGTTGGTCGAGCCTAAAAAACCCATCATTTATTATATTGATCCTGCCACCCCAAAAAAATGGAGAAGTTACTTAATTACAGGCATTAATGACTGGCAAGTGGCCTTTGAAAAAGCTGGCTTTAAAAATGCCATAATCGGTAAAGAATGGCCGGATACCGCACCAGCTATGAGTATGGAAGACGCTAGATATTCGGTAATTAGGTATTTTGCTTCTGACGTTGAAAATGCTTACGGCCCAAATGTCCATGACCCCAGAAGTGGGGAAATATTAGAAAGTCATATAGGTTGGCATCATAACGTCATGAAACTGGTGCATGACTGGTATATGATTCAAACGGCAGCAGTGAATTCAAGGGCAAGAAAAATGAAATTCGATGACGATCTAATGGGGCAGTTAATCCGTTTCGTATCATCCCACGAGGTCGGTCATACCTTGGGTTTGTTACACAATTTTGGAAACAGCAGTCAGACGCCTGTTGAAAAATTACGGGACAAGGCGTGGGTTGAAGCAAACGGCCATACAGGTTCCATCATGGATTATGCCCGCTTCAATTATGTTGCCCAACCCGAGGACCATATTAGTGAACAAGCTTTATTTCCGAGAGTTGGAGATTATGACAAATGGGCAATCAGATGGGGATACGGTTATATTCCCGGTAACACAAAAGAAGAGCAAAAATTGGAAAGCAATCAACTGGTAATTAAAACGCTGTGCGAAAACCCACGCACCTACTTTGGTACCTTCGAACTTGGTAACCAAAATGATCCGCGAAACCAGAGTGAGGATTTAGGGGACGATGCAATGAAGGCGAGTGCATATGGTTTAAAAAACCTGAAATTTATTTTGAAGAACCTGCCAGATTGGACGAAGGACGAGGTAGATCAAAATGAAAATA
>Ga0181464_1001718_pt1 | contig 10981 bp, 6 predicted proteins | sample InSIn2gowninarea_FD_119074 | JGI IMG/M metagenome (GOLD analysis project Ga0181464, IMG submission 119074) | Clean room microbial communities from NASA Spacecraft Assembly Facility at Jet Propulsion Laboratory, Pasadena, California, USA -... ...
TGGCCAACTTGATTTCTGGTGTTGATGTGTTCACCTTAGAAGAGAAAGATACAAAATTTGAAAGCTCAGAATAGTCTAAAGATGAAAAGATTGAATATGTGGTAGATTTAGAAGGAGAATTAATCTCATCATTAAAAGCTCTAGATAATGAAATGATGAAGAACATAAGAATTTCCAATAAAGTGGAAGAATATAATAACATGATTGAATACCTTTGTATACAGATTCAAAAAACCATGAAGATTGTAGATTCTCTGAAATTATAGTTGAATGATAATGATTAGGTAAAAAAACTTGTCAGGATGAGGAATAAATTTGAAGCAACTTAGGAAATGGAGGAAGAATTAATATTACATATGAAATAATGCAATAAGCATGAAGATAAAGCAAATAAAGTTATTATATATCTAAAGATACAAGTGGAAGAACCTAGAAGAATTGAAGAAGCCCTCAAATTATAGACTAAGGAGAAAAATGTTGCTCATTACAAACTTGAAGAAGATATTATTTTATCAAGGAAGCAACTAGATGAATCCAATCATAAGCTAGCCATTAGCCTTAAGTTTGATAAGAGTACAAGGTTGTTAGATGATATGTTGAGACAACAAAGAGATCCCAAAATCAAGTATGGTCTTGGATATGATGCAAAACACTTTCATCCTCCAAGGTTGCAGAGAAGAAGAGTTACAATATTATGGAAGCAAAGCAAAAGGATCATGAAGTTGAATCATCAAAGCTACCTATAAAAGAGAAGGAAGTGGAGCACAAAAAGGAAAATAATTAGTTAAAGAATAGAATATTATATAATAAGAGGAGAATATATCAAGGAGAACCACATCAACACCAGAAATCAAGTTGGCCACAAGATCAAAGAAGTTATCAAATAAAATCTACAACAAGTCAACATCAAAAAAATAAGTTTTATCCATATTTTTCTCTCTACAATAATGCATTTTATGGTTATTGTTTTAAATGTAATCAATATGCACATAAGGTAGCTAGATGTAGATCAAATATCATGCATAGAAACTTTATAAGATAAAGCCCATTTATATTTATGCTATATGATAATATGATGTGTTATATATGCAACAACCATAATCATAAGGTAGCTCATTGTAATGATAAATCAAAGAGCTATACTAGAAGAAATAGTTTTTCTTCTTTTACTAACTATGATGTAAGATGTTTTAAATGCAACAATAATGGGCATATAGTAAGAGTTAGTAAAAACATATTTTCATATTATAGGTGGCAAGATAATAGATTTTATCAGCTAAAAGGAATGCAATAAATACAAGGAAGAGACCATATTATGCATTAAAGAATGAAAAATAACGTTAGATCAAGAATGAACAAGAGAAAACCTCCAAAGAGAAATACCCAAAATATTGAAGAAGAGAAGATTAATGATAGATCTAAATCCAAGAATAGAAAGGTTTGGATAAGGAAAAAAATGGAGGAGAATTGTTATATTGGCCAATTGATTAAGTCCAAGAAATGGCAGTAAAAGTTGAGAGTGGTCACACTTACACACCATTGACAAGTTCAATGGTAGTACATCCTTATGGGGAGTTATTTATTATATATCTTAAAGCTCCTATAGGTGTATGATGGGCCTATATTAATTACCTGAGGATGGTGAGAAAGAAGGCAGGGGGATTAAAATCATTCCATATGCTAGTAGGATGCATTTGTATGGTATCAACTGGATAGATTTATAGAAAGTTGTTGTCATTATTGAAATTGTTACTATGTGTGAATATTGGTGCCAATCACTTAATGATGCTACTATTTATACTCTTACTAATAAATATGCCTAATTTGTTGATGATGGAATAAAGTTAATTTTAGTTATGGTCTACATTAATTTCATCTTGCTATTTTCTCAAATTACACATATTATTTCTTATGGAGTTCTCTTGAAACTAGATGGTGCTATTGCTCAAGTATGGGCTTGTTGTGTTGTTAAAGACTTGAATGGTGTATGTGTTTTGATGCTCATGTGTTACCGGTATCACTCATGGTGCTTGAAAAAAATGGTGCTACTTGATTGGAATAGAAATCAGCTTATCCTTATGAGTTAGTTTTAGAATAGTAGTTGAGGTTCCACTTTAAAGTGGTCTTGCTTACAGTGAAGTCATCATTTTACTACTGCTCTCATAATTTTGTGTATTAGAGATGTTGTTGCTTATTACATATAATACTACTGTTATTTTTTCCAAATGCTCCTTGTTATTATAAAGTGGGTCACTCTATGGTTCTATGGGAAAAACTTTCATCTTTCACTTTTGATGAACATGAGGAGAGAAGAATACAAAATGTTGTTGATAATTGCATTCTATAGAATCTTACATACCTATGTTGTTGTCATTAGTATTTTCATAATAGGAGATGTTGAAGTGCTTATGATGAAGTTGAAAGTGATTATACCACTCACTTATTGCTACTATTATTGCAAATGTTCATGTTGTTGTATATTTTGTTGATTTGATAAAAGAATCGTTATAATGGTAATGTTAAGAATAAACAAATGATTCGAGGAAATTAGGAACTAAATAAAGAGATTAAGGAGAAAGCTAGTCAATTGGAAGTAATATTTTCTTCTTATAAGATAAGGATTATAGCTTTTCTGGGACATCCAGAAGATACAAAAATAATAAAAAGAAAAAGCTTTTCACCATCTATCAAATTTGAAGCATCAACTACAACTACCACACTATGAGTGTTGCTTCAATAAGTACACAAAGATCAGTAGAGCTTGAGATTTGCTAAGTCAAGTGAAGAGTGTGTTATGCTTAAAAAAAGGGTTCTTTGTTATGTTATCAAAGATTACATAATGTTCAAAGAGTTGTTATTATTTCTATCATGATATTTGTAAGATTTGGGGAATTTGTATAGATTAAGAGGCATTCATAGTAGGGTAATGGAGTGTTGTTGAAAATAACATTTATACTCCTATGTATGATGTTTGTTTTTGGTTTCAAAGTAGTATGATAGTGCAATGTATGGACTCAGGGGGAGTAATTTTGAGAATAATTCCAGCTCATGATGTAGCATAAGATAACATTGAAGCAACCCTTTATCATTGTTGTAAAAGGGGGAGAAGAGAAATGGAGAGTATGTGTGTATTACCAACAATTCCAAAGGGGGAGATTGTTAAACTATAGGTTATCATTTTTTTCAACATAGGAATTGCAAAAGTGATCACAAGAATGAAATGTTATTTTCATCATAGGAATTGTTAAGGTTTGGAATTGTTACATTCTAGAAATTATGAAAAGTTATAGCATTTTATAGTTTGGATGGTCGGTTGATATATAATGGGCATATATCTTGAACATTACATCATGGGCATATATATTGCTTGTTCAGTGATCAAAAATATCACCATATATATTTTGGGCATACATCATTTATCTTGATAAATTCTTGGCATATATAAATCTTATTTGGAGATCAAAAATATCATCAGATATATTTGGGTTTATATCATGCATCTTGATAAATTATGGATGTATATAAAGCTTATCCAATGATCAAAGATATTACTAGGTATATTCTAGATGTATATCTTGTAACTAGATATATTATGGGTATATATATACTATAACTATATAAATCATAGGTGTATATCAATATATTTTGGGCATATATCCTAGCCTACAGATATGAATATGGCTATAAAATCTAATTTTTTGTGAAAATGTGATCAGATGACCACTCATTTCACATCTACCAGATGTGGACTATTCGATGGTGAAGTTTGTATTACATTTTAGGATGTATATCAATAGTTATGAATGTTTTGATGAATGGGATTCTATCTTTATTCTCTTTTTTTATAGCTAAATGAAAAATGGTTGTAATTGATGATTTGTGCAAGAATGACAGTTACATTTTTACTTTGTGTAACTTCTCCCATTATTGTGTAGCATTGTTCTGTAATGAAAATGAGTTGAATGGAGTGTAGATTAGCATAATGAGGAATATTTTCTATAGCCAAATGAATGCAACACATAGTCTATAGTTTCAAGTTTTTCTTATGAAAATTATCCAATAGATGAAGCTACATGAAATAACTAATAAAAAGAGGCACTAATGCAATTAGTCAAGAAAGGATAGTGTAAAAGGTCACATAATGATGTTATCATAGTTGTATATGAAGATTGGAAGCAACAAAATGGTGAATGTGTCAAGAGATTTTATGTGTTGAAGAATAATATATTTTCATATTCATATTGTAAGTTTTCAGATGTTGATATGAGAAATGGATTTTATGGGTGAGAAATTTATAAATATCAATGAGCTATAGACCAAATAGGATCTTCTAAGGTGAATGCACTTTTATGTTAATATTCTTATTTTAGAATTGAATACCAAATGGGTACTTGGTAGAGGGGTTGGTGATGGTAAATTATAGATTTTAGTGCTCCTTCCACTTAGTAGTGGTAAATTACAAGTGTTGGTGCTCCTTCTTGTTGATGCTAGTAAATTATAGGGGTTGATGCTCCTTTCAATTGGTGCTAGTAAATGATTGTAAAGTTGGTGCTTTGTAATGGTTGGATTTGGACCATGATTCAAGTAATATTATTTGAGGATGTAGCCAAATTGGTAAACTTCATCATATCTTATGATGTGTGTGATTTTTTTATCATTTTGTATTTACTTCATAAGTTTTCAATTTTAATTGCACATTGATTCACCCCTCTCTCAATGTCACTTCTAGCCTAACATATATTGTTGGACAATAATTGACTGGAGTACTTATATTTTTGGTAGGATTAAAGGGTAGCTACTTTTGGAAAAGAATACAAAAGGAGGTAATATTCATAATACTAATAAGTAAATTAATAAGCCATTTTTTCCAAGTCGATTACTTAATTTCATGAGAACTTGATTTTTCATATACATAAATTTGTGGGAGGCCCATGTTAAAAGGATGGAGAAGAAATTTTAAATTTAAAAAAGGAGTAAAAGGTAATAAAATTTCAAATTCACTAAATTAAATGAATCACCTAACTAATTTGAGAGATCTGTTAAGTCTAAAGAAGGGATGACTCATCTGGTTCAGTAGAGACATAATAGTTCCACTAGTGTTATGATAAGTATAAAGTTGGGAAATTATTTTCTCATATTCTTAAAAAGTAAGCTTTTGGAGACCAAAATCCTCTTCATTAGGTAGGTGTAATCTGAATGGATAATTTAAATAAAACTTAGTGGAGTGACGATTTTGGGCACACAGAATTCCCATGCTCAAGTGTTTAGGAGCATCACTATATATTGTTTTGGTCACTAATAATTTTAAGTCTACCAAGATAGATAATTTATATTATTTGGATCATGATTTTTTTAAAGTATCAAATTTTAGTAAAATAAATACCATTTGAAAGCTCATATCATGCCAATTAAAATGAATGGTTATACGATACCTTTTCATTAAGGAATATGTCCTAGGTATCACTTTGATATTTTCAACTAAAACTCTCATAAATTTGATGAACCATCTAGTTTTAAAACTTGATGAACTATCTAATCATAGAACCTGATGAACTGTCTAATCATAGAACCTGATGAACCTTCTAGTTCTAAAATTTGAAAAATGATCTAGTCCAAAAACATCCCTCTAGTTTTGGATTTTTTTCAGCTCCTTAATCATGAAAATGATCATAACTTTTAATGTAAAGATTTTATTGAGGTATATGATATACCATTATAAATTTGATGATGGGACTTTCTAATGAATGTTTATACAATCTCATTTCATTAAGGAATATAGCATGGGCATCCATTTGAGGTTTTTAGCTAAAATTACCATTAACTTAATGAACCATCTAGTTCTAGAACCTAACAAATTATCTAATCCTAGAGCTTGATGAAATTTCTAGTTCCAAAACCTAATGAACCCTCTAGTCCTAGAACTTGATGATATCTCCACTTTGGATTCTTTTCAATATGTTCAATATGAATATGGTCATAACTTTTGATCTAGATATTCGATTGAGGTATATGATATATTATTATAAAGTTGCCAACAAGAGCTATCTAATGAATGGTTATACAACCTCTTTTCATTAAGGAATATGTATTAGGAATCTATTTGAAGTTTTCAACAAAATTTTCTAGAAATCTAATAAACCATCTAGTTCCAAAACCTAACAAATTGTCTACTCCTCAAACCTAATGAACCATTTAATCCAAAACTTGTGAATTATCTACTTCTATAACTTGATGAATTATCTACTTCTACAAATTGATAAATCATCTAGTCCCAAAACATGATGATCCCTCCAATTTTAAATTCTTTTTGATGCATCCAACATGAAAATGATAATAACATTTGATGTAGAGATATGATTGAGGTATATGATATATCATTAGAAACTTGATGATAAGGCCTTTATAATAATTGGTTACGTGATACCTTTTGGATAAGAAATGATTTATTAGTTTCCATTATAAAAATTATAATTAATAGCATCAAATTCTATCTATTCATCTAGTGGAACCTACCAATTCATTCATAGAAACCTACCAATTCATCTATTAAAACTTACCAATTCATTTAGTTGGACTAGACAACCCCTCAAATTATGCATATCATTTCTTTAGGTTGGAATATGTTGAGTTCATTAAGGAGAAATTTGATGTCATATAGATACATGTCAAACATAAATTCAAAATATTTTTATATTCTAACCTTTCAAAATATTTTAAATTGGAAGTGAAAAATAAGATTTTGAATAAGAGTAATACCTATTAATTATTTGTAATTAATTGAACCATTCTTGATATTAATAATATTTGTAACCCAATGAATCATCCTTATAAAAAAATGAATCATTATTCACTTTATGAATCAATTAGTTAGCCTTATGAATCATCTCTAAGTGTCACTGAACAATCATACAAAGTATAATGCCCATTGGAATTAGATACATAAAATGCCTTTACCATATTTTTTGTAAGGATTTTTTTCTATAACAAACCCATGGTCAATGAATCTTTGTGTAGATCCATTATTAACCAAAATAGAAACTTCCTCTCCCATTTTTATCCCTTTGATCCTGGTAGAATGATAGTGTGGAACCAAGTGATCTTTTATTGTCTACACATATGAAATGATTCTTTAATAAGGATGATATTTCTTTAATGGGGGGTAGTATTGTGATGACATATCTTCATCAAGTGAAAAAATCTTCTTCTAAGAGTAAAATTGTACTTTTTCCCTCTGAGTGTTAGGATGTACCTCTCTTAGTGGTGCTACATCCAATTCTTCTTCTCCCTTAGTCACCTTAATGAACTCTTGGAAACTCAATGCTTCCTTAACATCATGTGAAAGGGTTGAATAAATGTGAAATAGTTTTCATAATTAAGTGGTGAGGGTAGAAAATCTATGGAGAATCTCTTGGATAACCGTAACCTTCTTCTTCTTTTTGCTCTTGCACTCTTTCTAATGAATCCTCTCTCTTCTATCAATCTTTACTATAGAGGCTTTCCCAATATGAAATCCTTCATCTTGTCCATCACAATGGTGGTGTAATGACCATAACTCCTTATAATAATAAAAAAACTTGTAATTCCCTAGAATTTTTTGAAGGAAATCCTTCTCATTGTTCATACTTGAATATGCCATAGTGATACTTTGATTCTAACATCTTGGGGAAATCTTTGTATTTGCAAAATGGCCTCAAACCCTTTGAATTATAGCCCTAGAATATGGGTGTCCTCCCTCTAGTGGAAGAATAGCATTTTGAAATCCTCAAAACTTGAAACTGAGCCTCCCATAATCCCAATGAATTATTCCCAAATGATAATCTCTCTCCAAGGTGCCCAATAAACTCTTCTTTCATGCTTGAAAATTTCTCCAGCTCCCTTAGTGTCCAACGCCCAACTTGGCTTGATATAATTCAAATTTTTAGCCTTAATTAGGGCTAGGAAATAATTTGAATTTGTAATTGTTAGCACATCCATGAAAATCCCTAGTACTTGTAGATTTTTCTTACAAATTACACTACAATACCTGATCAAAAATAATTTCGCAATTTGACTTAGAGAGCAAATTAGGCATCATCATGTGTTTATATTTGGTCCATCTTGTCCTTAACATGTTTCAAAGTTCTCAAAATTAATCAAAATTGACTTGCCACATAACTCCTTTCTCCATCGCATAGAATTCTTGTCTATCGCATAAGAGACCATTGCATAACACTTTCCTTTACTACATATGAAGTTAAGCCATTGCATAAGGAGTGTTATAACCACATAATATTATACTTAGCAAATTTCACCTTGATTCATAAGCTAGCAATCCACCACATAACCTAATATTTGATTGCATAAGGATAGAATTGATCGCATAAGGTTGAATTTCATCGCATTAAGGCTTTACATCTTGTATAAGTATTAATTAAGGTTTAATTAATGCAGTTAAGGCCTAATCTCCTCTACATAACCTCTTATTACATTGCATAAGCAATTAATGGGTTGCATTATGGTTAGTAACATCGCATAAAGGTCTTTTTGAATGCATAAGGATTTATTTTGTTGCACAATCAAGTTTTTTATGGCACAAACCCTAGAGTTACCGCATAAGCCATAGTTCTACTGCATAGGTACTAATTTGGCTATATAAGTAGTTTTCTTTCTACATAAGAGCATCAAGTTATTATTGCAACAAGGAGAGGAGGGATTTCAATTCAAAATTTAAAGAATTGATTGGTTGTAGTAGGAATTCGATCAAGTAAGGGTTTTTGGGTCATAATTACAGGAAATATGATAATATCTTGAACACTAGTCTAGGGAATTCCATAAGGAAACTAGGATATAGCCATTAAGTATTTTGTATCAATTGGAAATTAATATATACCAATTTTGAGGGATAAAAGAGAAAAACCTAGTTCATTTGAAATTAGGACAAGAGAACCTACCTGTGAGAAAAAGATGATGTATTACCATATCAAAAAAAGATATGAAGGCATGAGGGATCTAGCTAAGTATGAATACAGGTATTTGAAAATGTTATTCAACTAGGAAAAAGATCATGTAGATGTGAGGAATCCCTCATGAAATAGATGGAATTCAAACTTGGGAAAACTTATATGTCCTAGAGTTTTCTTTTCCTTTGATTTCATGGACTAGATGATTAGAAGATACAACCCAATAAAGAGGATATTTGAGGTGATATATAGAATTATATCCTTTAACCTTGATCTAAATCAATTCAAAATAACATTTCACTTATTTTAGAAAGGTATGATCCTTGATCTATCTTTGGCCCATAGGATTGGGTTTGGCTATATTTCATACATAAGGCAATCTAGATTTTTCTTAGATGATGAGATATTTTTTAGTAAATAATCCTTTCCATTAAACATGCTATCATTTAGAAGTTGGGCTCAATATTATATCACTAATATCAGTTACCTATTGGGGATAAATTCATATAGGCTATTTTAGAAATATGTTTATCATATCTTGTACATGGGGGGGTCAATTAGTAGAAAGTGTTCAAAATACATTTGAAAATGGGATTTTTTTTAAAAACCCCCATTTTTAAAATTTACCACCTTCTCCCTAACTCTCCACTCTCAACTATACATCCCTTTTCCCTCCCCACTACCCCACCCCTTATTGTTTTTAATTACCCTTACCCCTCCTCTTTTTTTAAATACCCCTACCCCCTCCCCTTATAAAATACTTACCGATATACCACTAGTTGAACTAGATATTAAAAATACCCCTTGTATTTTTGCACATGGTATTTACCATTTTCTAATAAGGACCCCCCCCATGATCTTGTATAAGTTTGTATTCATTCCCCTTGAGGTATGTGATTAGGAAAGGTTTTTCTACAATAGAATACATGAGGAATTGATGCAATGCAAAAGATACATGGATCATAGAAAACCCTTGAAGTTTACAAGTTATTCTTTATTTGTTCACATGATCCTACTATAGATGAAATAGGATGTTATTAAAGAACTTGGATTACCTTCAAGGGCAATCACAAAGCATATCCAAGAGTATATCCCTACCTTTCATGAGGGGACTGGAAGTTATTCTTAGTTTTGTGATCACTTTTTGAACGTATTTTATAGAATACTTACCAAGACTACTTCAAGGATATCTTCACATTTTTTGAAATTTTCACATGATAATAAGGTTGGGGATGTAGTGATATAGAAGGAATCTATGTACATTATAATGTATGTTGGAAAACTACAGCCAAAGTTGCTCCCAAAATTCTCTTGATTCGATTTTGTATGAAGAGGAAATCAATAAGTCTATGAAAATTTAAAATCATATATGAATTTGAAGGAAGGTAAGTTAGGTTTTATGCAGTATCCTTGTGATATAGGTCACTCTATATATTGGAATGTAGATTCCTTTTTGTATACTATTTACAATGTAGATGCATACTATTTTCAAGAATTGGAGTGGAGAGGTTATGATCCTCATGGGCATTTTGCAACATTATGTAAGAAATTGAAGCTATATATGGTGCCACATGAGGCTCACCAATTTGAAAATTCCATAATTGAAGCCTTAAATAATGATCAAGACTTAGTACCAATATGGGAACAATATCCCCCTAAAGTGAGACCAAATTCACAACTATCTATGATTGGGTATGCTTGCCCAAAGTTATAAGAATTGAGAAGGGGAATAATAGATACAATTTACCCTAGGGTCTAAACTGTGGACTTAACACCCATAGAGGAAGAGAAGAGGGTTATTGATGAAGATCAAGAAGCTCATATAGAAATAGAAATTCAATTTGATCAGCCCATTCTATAAGTTGCACAAAAATTCGAGAAAGAGATTAAAAAGGATAAAGGGGCCACTTCACAAGCTTTGATTGTAACTAAAAATATCCCTTAAGACATAATTCCCTATCAACCTAGCCAAGATGTTAGAATCAAAGTATCACTATGGCATATTCAAGTATGAACAATGAGAAGGATTTCCTTCAAAAAAT
>Ga0181464_1001432_pt2 | contig 10966 bp, 5 predicted proteins | sample InSIn2gowninarea_FD_119074 | JGI IMG/M metagenome (GOLD analysis project Ga0181464, IMG submission 119074) | Clean room microbial communities from NASA Spacecraft Assembly Facility at Jet Propulsion Laboratory, Pasadena, California, USA -... ...
AGAGTCTTTTGCAAATGGGTTTTTCCCCTATAAGATGTAAAAAATATGAAAATCATGATGTAAAGTGTCTTGAGGATTGGAAAAATAATTTATCCCCCCATAGGTTAATTAATTAAATTTTTTAGCCAAAATTAATTAAAATCCTAAGCCAGAAATTTAATTAATTCTAGGTCCTAGGTAAATTTAAATTCTCTGAAGGCAAAATTCGTCGGTCCTTAAAAATTAAATTTTAAAAGGTCCAAGGACTAAGGTAAATTAATTATTTTGTTAAATTTTAAGCCTTTGGTCCCTGGGGTTAAGTCAAAATCAAAATTTTGAGGAAATTAATTCGAAAATTTAATTTTTGAATTAATTAAAATGCATTTAATTGAAAATTCGAATTTCTTCAATAATTTAAAATTTCGACAGATGAGATTAAAAGCAATTTTAATCCTCATCAGCAATCGAGATTGCTTTGACGAAGATCACTCGCACTAGCCGTTGGAGGATTTATCTTTAAATAGGAAGTCATTTGTCAGTCAGTTCATCCAATCTCTGGATCGTGTACTAAGCGAAAAGCTCTCTTGTAATTTTTTTATGAGCAATAAAGAAAAACTTTGGGGTTAATTTTTGTTGATGTTACTCTTCGTAGAAATATTGTAAGATGTGTCATTTTCATGCATAGATTTCTTTTTAGCCATTGATGATAGCTTTCTAATGAGCGATTTGAGTACAGGTGTCTTGCTCAATCATTGGGATTTGAATGATAATTTAAGTTTTGAATATAATAGCAGGTATCTCTATTTATCTAAATTTTATTATTGTTTTCTCGCACTATGTTGATGGTTAAATGGAGTTTTGCAAGAAATCCTTGATTATTCGATCATCGGGTGTTCGGGGAAGTTTTCGGTTGAACCAACCAACTCCCAATCCGTGTTTTCTAAAGAGCCCAGCTTGATTTGATCCCGGGCTTATCATAAGATATTTTTTTATGGGTGATGCATAAACGGTTTTGAGCTCAGTATCTCCTTTAAAATTTGAAAATTTTAATTTTTTTTCTTTGTGCTAAATCGATAGATCTGGCTATTGCAAGCCTCAGATTATCAGATCTGGGAGCGGAGTTGGACTCACACTCCCTAGATCTAATAGATCTACCATTTATGTACATAGCTCTGTAATTATTTTTAGTTTTCTAAATTGGGTTTTCTGGGTTTTAGTTTCTTTTTTATTTGGGTCATTGTGTATATCGTTGGGGTGTTTTATTGTCGTGCAACTACAGATTTGAAAAGGAAAACTGTGCAGAGTCTAGAACTAGGCCCTGGAGGGTAAGATCTGGATCTCTGGGGTTCATCAGCATCATTTTTGCAGGGAGCATATCCAGATTTTGCAATCCACAGGTTTAAATTTATTTATTTTTAGATCTGGAAATTTCGTGAGGGTTTCATTAAGAAATCTGAAGCAGAAGGATTTAAAATTTTAATTAAGATTTCTGGAAAATAAAAAAATTAAAGAAGTTCTGGGCCACCATTTTGCAAATCGATTTGTTTCCTGGTCTTAGGGTTTACTGTGCATTTCGAATTTCTTTTACAAGGCTCACAGTGATTTCGCTGCCGCTGCAAATCTGTAGGCCTCGTTTTTTGCTGCCTGGGGTTTTCAACAGAAAAGTTCAGATTTGTTTCGCTGCCTTGGGTTTACTCTTACTGGTTTTGTTTTTTTTTTAAGGGTCTTTGGGAGATTTTGAAATTGTTTTTGTTGCATTGCCATCACATTCCAAGCGTTGTCATATGCTTTCCTTATCTCTTCACATAGTCAAGTTTGTATCTCCTCGCTGCCATCGTGAGCCCTTCCATTCAAATCCGCATACCCCTCAGCTTTGTCCAGCTCTCCCTCCACCTGCGTATCCATCCCTCCGCTGCTTCAGGGCTGCCATCCATCGCTCTCCATACCCTGCGTGCTACCCTCAACCCCTCATGCAGCATTCATCCTTCAAACCCTTGTGCAGCTACTTCATTCCTGCTCTCGTAGTCTCTCCCTTTCCTTCCTCTATGTCGTCCAGATCTCTCCTTCATACCCCGCAGCTCTCCTTTCTGCTGCTGCCATTGCTCCCTCTGTCCAGCATCTCTTCCTGCCCGTCCACGGCCTCTGCTCCTCACGCAAACCTGCAAGCAGCAAACAAAAACAAAACGCACGTCGATTTTTTTTTTGAGCTTGTATGCGGGTCAGTGTTAGTTTATTTTTATTTTCATTATGAATATATGCGTTGGTTTAGTTTTAGGTTAGTAAATGGTTAGGGTGTATAGTTTTTTAGTTTCATTAAATTTTTCATTAAGACTTTAACAAGTAAAAATAATAAACTTCGATTTAGTTTTTGTTCCAATTTTTTACTTTTTATTTTTATTTGTATTTATGAAAACAGTTTTACATTAAAAATCTAAAAACATTTAAAAAATATAAATATTCTTTTGACATTTGATTTAAAATTCTAAAAATTTAAAAAAATCATAACATTTAAAATTCCTAAAAAAAAATTAAAGTTTTAAAAATTAAAAAATCATTAAAAATTCTTAAAAATTTCTTAGGAATTGAACTAAAATGAAATAAATTAAGGGGTTTTCGCTTAAACATTAAAATTTTTGATCTGGCCTATGGCCCATTAAAAATTTCGAATTCGATTTATTAACCTGTTGATTTGTTTTACCTCTTTATATTTTGCCTAAGGAATAATTGAAGCGTTTATCTAAAGTTCCTTAGTATTATTTGGTGATTAAATGCATTTTTATATTCCTCTATGGTCAAGATGCTATAAATGTTTTTTTTAATTATGTTGGTTGTAGGAGAAAGTTAAATGTTCTATATTTGGGCTATTAGAGAAAATCATTTTTCTAGAATATCTCTCATATTGCATCTTTGGGCATTTATATTGATTATTCATGATTGTCATTATTTGTCACATATTGGAAAATTGTTCTAGATAGCTTGTTTTACTTAATCTACGTTAATTGAGCATAAAGGCACTGGTCTATAATTGTTCCTATCTCGTGGTCGTGTCTTGGCATTTAATCTATTCATCTGAATTAATCGAGATTCGTTTACTTTCGTCAAGTTGTCCATCATTAGAATCTCCTGGAGTCTGTTTTTCACAGGCTATCCACATCCATTTACCTAGGGACTACCCCCCTTGACTTGCCTAGGAGAGAGTCTAAACGGAGTGAGTAAGGATCAAGAGTGACAGCCCTTACTCTGAGCATTATCGCGGTGCCTAGACACTTTGTGTGACAACACTAAGGAGCAAATTCAATAGATAAGATAAAATAATTTTATTAATGTCCAACAAATGACCACAAAAGTAGATCAATGGAACTAAAGGATACATCTAGTACGAGTACAATGTCGGAGTGCAAACGCAACTCCTAGAAAAAGCCAAAGCTAAATATAGGATAAAATGAAGGAAGGATACAACAATAGGACAACCTCATAAACATATATATAACCAGATCAAAGGCCTAGATGATGTAGAAGATTAAGTGAATAAGTCCAGAGTTGGAGATCAATGGTGTCAAGGGGGGTGACAGTGGTGTTGGCTCACTATCAAAGTCCTCTGGATCCAACGAGGTGTCTAGTTGTGCGGTCCTAGGGGGGCTGTAGGAGCGAGGGATACTCCCAGCATTTGAGGCCGAAGGAAAGACGCTCTAAATAAGGCTCTAGTTGCTGCACTAGGGCTAGGGAGGAGTCTATCGAGGGGGACACCTTGCTCAAGAACTATTTGGAATTAATCCCTTTGACGCTCTAGGTGTGAGTGAATTGGTGTGTTGTTTAGCACCTTCGCAACAGTTTCGAGGATATCAATTGGCCTCCCAAAGGGAAGGGGGCTGAGGGGACACCCAAGTTCTCACTGTTCTACTATCTGAAATACTTTGGAATCTTGAGAAATCTAGGGCATCATGTGTTAAATTTGATTTCTCTTTTATTATGACATTATCTTATGATGTCTCACTTCTTTTAATTGGTTATGTTCTTGTTATTAAGATTAATGCCAATCTATGAAGATCACAAAAAGAGGAGACAGAAGATATAGGTGGACATCCAGGGCAAAACCCTTAGGTAGGGGAAAACCCAGTCAAGAACTCTTCCTTCAATAGATTCATATGACAGTGAGACAACCAAGACCTTAACCTAAACTTCTCTCCCTCCATCAAGTCAACCTTTCAATTGAAGTAGTCTTCTTTTAGTGATAAGAGATCCCTCTTCAAACATAGAACAATTTCATCTTCTGCAATGAAAAGAAACTTTGGTTGCAATCTTTTTGTACTTCTTTCTTTGTTGCCTATAACCCATACAAATTACTGCACTTCTTACTTCACTGCCTATAACCCATACGAATTGCTTCTTTAATCATAAAGACTTTGATCCCTGCAATTTTGGAAACTTCAGTTCTGTAATTGTAGTCACCTTTGGCCCTGTGATCATGGGAGAACTTCGATCTTGTAAGAATTCATCTCCTTCATTAGTTGTAGACGTCAAACATCCTTCCTCACTCACTACTCTTTGTATCTTTGTACATAACACTTCGGTCCTCTGTAATGGTGTCATGCTTTGGTCTTGAAATGGCTTATTAACTCAGTGTCTCGGTCCCTGTAATCACTTAGTGTCTTGGTCTGTAATTACCCTGTACTCCAGTCCTAAAGATAATCATATCTTTGTTGTCTTGTATACACGTATTTGAACTTCTTGCTCTAAAAAGATATCCGCACTTCTTTCATCTCTACACTGTAATCATATCCGAACTTTAGTCAAATTACAGCTCTGAAATATATATAAACTTCTCCACGTTCCTATTTTGGGTCGAGTTCATATATGTATATATAGTTGTTCCTATCTATAATATGGAGTCAGCATAAGTAGTTTAATGAGCCGACTTGCAAAGAATTATTTGGAGGTCGACTTGCAAGGAGACAATGGCTGACTTAATGGAGGAGAGGTGGGACTTTAATTTGACAATTAAATATTTTTCTATCATGTTCCCAAGAAGGGTATCTTACATCAAATTTTGACTTTGACTCAACATAAAAATCCTAGAAGCCTACAATGGAGGTTTGACCTATGACCATTGACCCAAGCATGAAATCCATGCTTTAATAAGTCAATTTAATAATAAAAAATTCTTTTGACAAAATTATATCATGACTCAAGTACAATTATGAAGACCGACACTAGTTACATTCTTCAACACTCACTCTTAACTAGGGAGGTATTCATAATTACATATATATGGAAGATCTCGAAATGAACCACGAAGAGTTCTAGCACACTCAATGTTACAGAATAGATACCTAACCAGGGTAATCCATCCAGGTGGGACTCAGATAGACTCAAGCTTTCAATGACTCTAGGTACCATCAGGGTTACTTGCTAACCATCAACACAAAGATCTAGGTGTGTATCCAAGGTCAGAGCTCCATGACCAACACCACCCTCCCTCTTCGGGATCTAGACATCAACACATAGGCTAGCCAGATGTCCTCCCAAGCATCCACCATTAGATGCTTCAACTCTCCCTATACTAGATATATCCATTTGTTCAAGCATGCTTCCAGAGTGTTCAACCCTTTTATGGAGAGATTTACATGTACAAACAAAACCCCAATCAATAATAAACTTTCAAATATAAGTAAACACAAACCTTTGAGGTCCTCTGATGCCAAGTTTTCCATATACAATTTGTCGAATGTTTTTCTTCTTCTTTCATTTCTTCAGCAGCGACTTCACGAACATTTAACAATAGTATTTTTATTCATTTGACTTCATTCTTACTTAAAGGAATTCATTGGCATACTATGGCCTCCCTCTTACCTAGGAGATATACTTTTTCTTCTATCCAGGCTCCCTCTCAACTTAGAGAGATCAACAGCTTCATAACATCGGAGCAACTTCATCCTTTCAAGTCTTTATTTACGGTGTCAAGGTTATCTTGATATATAGCTTCCTTCATCATGCTTATGCGAACATCTTCATCATCTTGAAGATCATGTACCTACAAAACTTTAATAGCAAGTATAACCAAAAGAAAATATGATATTAACTATACCAAATTTAAACTTTAGACAATAGATACCTAAACCTAGATGGCAAAGGTTACATCTTTTTATTTGCTAGGGTTTCGTCATGGACATTAGACTTTAAAGCCTTAGATAATATACTCTCACGATAGACTTTGTTTTGTTATAAACCCTAGATACATTGATAGTCAGGTTATCCTCCTAGCATATGTATATCTAGGGTTTCATCATTGAGACTTATATCAAAACCCTAGAATCAAATATTGCTACATCAAAGTTAGATACACAACAATCTCAACCAAGTTAGGGTTTCAATTGAGCGGAAGCATACATTCCTAGGGTTTCATTCCTAGGTTATAAGAGTTTTTCTTATAAACCCTAAGAATTTAGGGTTTCAACTTGCAGACCCTAACTTATCAAAACTTTAACCATTTTTGGTTTATAACAAGGATAACAATAGCAAATCCTAGAAGACTAGGACTTTGCCATAACACTACCAAAACTCTAAACATTATAATAATAGACTTTTATTTATTGATTCTAAGAAGACTAGGGTTACAACATTATGGTTATCATATCTTTAAGCAAGGATTTCATTATACAAAGTTACAAACCCGAAGTAGATTAAGGTTTCATCGACATACCCTTAGGTTAGGGTTTTACAATAAACCCTAAAGGTTAGGATTTCATAAACAAAGTGGATAATATTATGAGGGTAGATTTAATCAAGAGATTAATCACCCTAACAAGAATCCTTATGATTCGAAAACCTAGACATGAAAGAGCTAATAATACCAAGCAAAAATGAAAAAGATTAGTTGTAAATTTGTGGTTTTTGAACATACCTGAAGTTGCTCCTTTTTACAAACCTTGTAGAGTTATTATTATTGAGGGGGATTCCTTCTAAATTACGATAGTGTCTTCAAGATTCATTTCCTTATGAGTCATCTTGTGCCCAAGGATCCCACTTGATTTATCAAGTTACCACTCTTGTAATATTAATTTACAAGCACAACCAAAATATACAAGTATAATAGCGTAGAGACTATCTAGGGGCTTCATTACTTGGAATGAGTTTCATTATTCAAATCTATTTTCATAAATAATGTCCATACCCTAGATAACCTAAGTTAGAAACAAGAGTATTGGGGTAAGTGTTTCTATATATATTCAGTCATCATTTCAAAGAAAAACTTGTAGACCTTATAAACTTTTCATAATGAACATATGGGACATACCTTAGACTTTTTCGATTGAAGGATTGGTGTTCCATAGGACTAGATGTTTTTCTTGGAGACAGAAAACATATTAGTAGATGGCTAAAACACAAAATAACAATACTTGATCTTCAAATCTTCTTCCACATGTTGTAGCAATACATCAATTTCTTTATCATTCAATAGTCGACTTTCTTCGTTGTAACTTGCCTTTCTTCAAATATGGTGACTGCAACGTAACCAATGTATACTTATGCTTCAAAACCTTGAGCAAGGTTTGGTTCCTTTCCAGGGTGACAGATGTTGTAGCATATGCTTATAATCCCAAACTTGCACTAATATTTGCCCTTTATGAGATATTCAAAACATAGATTTGATCCCTCCACAAATTCGAATCTTTTAATGGAGAATCCAAAACTTTGCTCTGAGATACTCTGCCTCTGTTGCTTATGCTCAGATCTCTAGCATAGTACTGTGGAGAGAGCTAGAATATGTGTCCAGAATTTAGTCCTCCTTACCCTTAGTAATTATGTCCTAGGTAGATACCCTTCTTTTCTTGATCTTAAGCCAATGTGACCTTCTTTCAGCCCTTATTTCTAATGAACCAAGTTCTGATACCATGTTGAAAAATCCTGGGCATCATGTGTTAAATTTGATTTCTCTTTTATTATGACATTATCTTATGATGTTTCACTTCTTTTAATTGGTTATGTTCTTGTTATTAAGATTAATGCCAATCTATGAAGATCACAAAAAGAGGAGACACAAGATATAGGTGGACATCCAGGGCAAAACCCCTAGGTAGGGGAAAACCCAGTCAAGAACTCTTCCTTCAATAGATTCATATGACAATGAGACAACCAAGACCTTAACCTAAACTTCTCTCCCTCCATCAAGTCAGCCTTTCAATTGAAGTAGTCTTCTTTCAGTGATAAGAGATCCCTCTTCAAACATAGAACAATTTCATCTTTTGCAATGGAAAGAAACTTCGGTCTGCAATCTTTCTATACTTCTCCCTTTGTTGCCTGTAACCCATACGAATTCCTGCACTTCTTCCTTCATTGCCTGTAACACATATGAATTCCTTCTTTGATCATAAATACTGTGATCCCTGCAATTCTAGAAACTTCAATTCTATAATTGTAGTCACCTTCGGCCCTATGATCATGGGAAAACTTCGGTCATGTAGGCATTAATCTCCTTCATTAGTTGTAGACGTCAAACATCCTTCCTCACTGCTCTTTGTATCTTTGTACATAACACTTCGGTCCTCTGTAATGGTGTCATGCTTTGGTCTTGAAATGGCTTAATAACTCAGTGTCTCAATCCCTGTAATCACTTAAGAGTCTTGGTCTGTAATTACCCAGTACTCTGGTCCTGAAGATAATCATATCTTTGTTGTCTTTTATGCATATATCTGAACTTCTTGCTCTAAAAAGATATCCGAACTTCTTTCATCTTTGCACTGTAATCATATCCGAACTTTAGTCAAATTACAACTCTGAACTATATACGAACTTCTCTATGTCTCTATTTTGGGTCGAGTTCATATATGTATATATACTTGTTCATGTCTATAATATGGAGCCAACATAAGTAGTTTAATGAACCAACTTGCAGAGAATTATTTGGAGGCCGACTGGCAAGGAGACCATGGTTGACTTGATGGAGGAGAGGTAGGACTTTAATTTGACACTTAAATATTTTTCTATCATGTTCCCAAGAAGGCTTTCTTACATCAAATTTTGACTTTGACTCAACAGAAAAATCCCAGAAGCCTACATGATCTAATAATCACCCTATGAGTGACCTCAGTTGAAGATTTATTAAACAAAGAGGTATTACCCATGTGCTGGTATGTGTGTTCTGTGTTATTGAAACAACGGATCGATCAGATTGCCAATACACAGAAAATAAGTGGAAAGACAGCAAAGAAATACAGTAAGCAACACAAAGACACAAACAGCTTTTAATAAGGAGTTCACCCTATTCTCCAAGGCTACGTCTCTAGTCTAGCTTCAGTGGTGGTCTTGTTTTATTGTGTCTTACAACAGAGAAATTACAATACAGGGACTCAATATGAGTTCTCCTGAAGCAGATTTTGCTTTGCAGGGTGGTCCTTGGATTCCCCAAGCCACTAGGAGTTCACAGACTCTCTTCCTTCCTACCAGCTTTGTGACCCTCGGTCTACAGTGGAAAGAGCCAACTGTGATGCTCAATCCGGACAGATTCCTCTATGGGAAGGCTTGAATCTTCAAGCTCTCTGGTGCTTGATGCTGCCTGTGGTCAGCTCAGCCCTCTGTCTCCTCTGCTTGGCATTATTGTTCTCTGTTCTCAGTCCTCCTCTCAAGGTTCACTGTTCACTATCTCTCTTGGTCGCTTGGACTCTTCTCTATTCCTCCTCTCTCTATCTCTATTCGACTGTCTCGGTTCATGGCTTTAGCCATTCGATCTCCATGCCTGTTCAGTTCCTCTCCCGCCTACGTCGATTCGCCTACCGCCTATGTGCTTGGAGTTCCCTGTTTGGCGTCAGCATGAACGCTCGGGAAGTAGCCACACGTCCCTATCGGAACAGCGCCAGCCTGCTTGTCGATTCGTTTCTTCGGTTATGTCGTGGATACGTTCTTTCTCCACCGTGGCGGTCAACAGATTCCAAATCCCCTTAAATCGCGGCTTAATTCCCTGTCGATTCCGCTTCTGTCTATCGGGCGCAATCTCAGTCGTCCGATCTGGGCTCCTCAAGATCCGATGTCATTCGCACGTTGAGTGCGGTTGACTTGCTCGACCGATAACGCGCAATCACGGCGGTTTTTCTCTCACCTCCGCTGCCACGCGTCGATCGATGAGTGGGATCGCTCCGCTCTCCTCCAAAACCTCTTACCGTTCAAGGGCGCCCTAATCAAAACCGCTGGTTTCCAGGTCATGGGTCCCACCTTCGTACGTTGGCGCTTTTCGTTTCTCCGCCCGCAATTCTCCGGCGCCCAACGTGACCAAGGGCTTAAGGCCCCTCCATTTCAGCCCTGTTTGCCCAACGATGTGGCGCTAATCACGCATCGAAAATCAGCTCCTTTTCCCGTTCCGGGGCTTCCAGGGGCTACATCGACCTCCTGCGCAGTCTCCATGGCCCTCGGTCAGCGCACTTTGACCGAGGTCCTCGTCGTTCCGCGCCAACTGCCATGGCCACTGGTTCAGGGTGTTTCCGATTGTTGTTTTGGATTCTTCAAGGATTTGTTTTGTCCCGATACAGTCAGGGTTCTTTGACAGTCGTTTATGGATCCGATTTGGATCACGGCCTCCCTACTGAAAAGCTTTTGGACCACCAAAAGTTGGTTTTCTTCAAGCATCGACTAAGTGAGGAAACTGTTGTCTCACTTGTCCAATCTCAATCCACTTCGCACTGCTCGGCTTCGAACCTTTAAGCCCAATCCTGAGGTATTCCACCTGTCCACTGCGCATTGTCCTTACCTTCCTGTCCAGCACTGTATCTTCCTGCAACTCATTAAGATATTCAGGTAGCAGGTCATCAACAGAAGGCAATTGACTCTGCTCTTCGGGGTCCTCAAACATTGAAGGTTCAAACAACCTTAAGCAATCTGCATTCACAACTGAGTAGATGTGCATGTAAGCTGGCAGATCAAGGCGAAAAGAATTTTCACCAATCTTCTCAAGTATCCTGAAGGGTCCATACCTGATAGGTTTTAGCTTTTTTCCTTC
>Ga0181464_1001039_pt2 | contig 10959 bp, 4 predicted proteins | sample InSIn2gowninarea_FD_119074 | JGI IMG/M metagenome (GOLD analysis project Ga0181464, IMG submission 119074) | Clean room microbial communities from NASA Spacecraft Assembly Facility at Jet Propulsion Laboratory, Pasadena, California, USA -... ...
ATTTGAGGAGGATTCAGGATATAAGTGAACTCCAAGATATGGTGTTCAATATGGACATTGGTAAACACCATCTCACAACAGAGCTAGGATTTATTAACAAATTCTTTAATTATTTGATTGAAATGAAAGCTCCCAAATTATGGGAGGAATAGAATGTATAGGGTAGTGCTGCCAGTTGGGTAGCCAATACGATTCAATTTCTTAAGCAATCTTTTTCTGAGAAGCAAATCTCATATTTACAATAAATAAATTACCTTACTCAAGAAGAAATCATAAGGTTCTTACATGCTAGGAGGCTAGAGAATGTTCTGATGGGTTTAAGAGTAGATACTGTAAAGATTCAAGCATCCCCTATTCTATCACAAGTTGACTATTAAGACTTTAAATATTTGAATAAAAAGATGCACCCCTTCCTCCCAATAGAGCTGATTCCACCACTTGATACCCCTACCAAATGTACATCTGAATAGGGTACTAAAAGTAACAAGTAGTGGGTCCTATTCTCTAGCAGGCGAAGACCCTAAGAGCTGCTAAAAGATTGTGTGCTTTCAGAATTGCACTCTAGGTTGGGATAACATACTATCATTCTTTCATTCTTTCCAAAAAATTCTTTCTATTCCAACTCTCTTCCTTTTAAAATTAAATTTGATTCTTCTATTAGCCCTAGGACTAAATAATTTTGGTGTTGTTAAGATCCGACTATTGTATGTATAATCTTGCTATTGTATAGATGGGTCCTTATCTTTAATATTTTTGCCTTGTAAATTTCTAGTCAAAGTTGATCGAGTGTTGTAATAATTCTTGGGGATTAACCTTAAGTCATATTAACAATCAAATGGGATGAGAACTATATCTATAAAATAATTATGTATAGGAAGAGAAAAGTATAAGGAAATATTTATGAAGTTGTAAATATAATGTATAGGAGTTTTTGTAAATATAATTCCAAGTTATGTCTAAGTAATCAGTGGGAAGTGCCCAAAAGTAAATAGAGCCCACCAATTTTGAGCAATGATATCATAACTTTTGGCTAAAAGTAGCAAGTCTTGGAATAAGTAATGACAGGTGATGATTCAACAAGATCCTAGATAGAGTCCATCAATTTTGAATGATGATGTCAAAACTTTTGACTAAAATCAGCAGGTCGTAGAACAAGTAATGGCAGGTGATGATTTAAGAAGATCCCAGATAGAGCCTACCAATTTTGAATGATGATGTTAGAACTTTTGGCTAAAATTAGTAGGTTCTAAAATAAGTAATTGCAGGTGATGATTCAAGAAGATCCTAGATAGATCCCATCAATTTTGAATGATGATGTCAAAACTTTTGGCTAAAATCAGTAGGTCCCAAAACAAGTAATGGTGGGTGATGATTCAAGAAGATCCCAAATAGAGCCCATCAATTTTGAGTGATGATGTTATAATTTTTGGCTAAATCAATAGGTACTAAGAAGAGCCAATTAGTCAACAAAACCTAGAGAAAAGAAATAATACCCACTAGACTAAGGTAATGGATAAGAAGTAACACCTGGGTCCACTTGATCTTAAGTGTTTGACCCTCGGGGCCTTGTTAATGTGTTGAATTTGACTCAATTCCACATAAAAATGGTAGTTTCTTCTCAAACTAGGTTAATATATAGTTCACAACCCTCCATTACTCTATTCATTTAGAACTACAGTATGGATCATCAAAGGTTGTAGAGAAGTAGATAGCTACCAACAGAATATAATGCTAGATTGTATCTATCAGACTATAGATGAGTACTTCTTCAATTAGCTATAGTACCATATTCAATCAACTATAGGGTCAAAGGAGCAGTCAATGACATGTTAGGAGGATTATGACATAATGAATATGATTGTTCAAAAAATTCAAAAATTTTGATAGTCATAATGTTGGTACTTATTCTTTATGTAATCTAACACACTTGTAAAATTTATTGTAAATAGTTTTCTTCGCTTGTTTTAATCAAGATGAGTAAGTGTGTATATTAATGATAGACACTAATCCACTCGGGCATGTAAATCTATAAATGGTAGACTGTTAGAAATAAAAGAGGTTAGATATTCTAACAAAGTTACCCAGGTCTGTAAGATACTTTCATATATGATACTGCAAACAGATAATGCTTTTTCCTTTTGTAATAAGTGGTTGTTTATTGTTTTTGTAAATGTTATGTATGAGATGATGTCTTAATTTGTGGCTATGTATTGTGATTGTGAGACCTCAAGGGTGAGATAGGTCACTATTCTTAATCTTGGTTATGGATTGCTTCTTGTGTTGCAATGCCTGAGATGTGATGTTCTTGCTTTAGTTTGAGTTCAATTTGTTAATCTCTTTCCTATAACTCTATACCTTTTATCTCTTTCTTGTTACTTTTAACCTTCATAGTAGATAGGAATCATCCTATAACCTAGAGAATGAGTAGAAAACCAACATGAGTGCATTCCCACCACCTTCAAGGAACCTACTATTATAGGAAATGAAGAACTCAACCAAACCAAAATCTTTGAGGTTACATTATACCAATCAACAATATTGATGGTAAAATGATCTAAGAATTTATCAAACAACTATTCAAAGGAATAAATATTGTGTTGTGGGAGGTTATTATACCAATCTAGATCATAGTTCGCTAATATCATAGGGAAGGTCCTAAGCATAAGCACATCATCATTATATATAATGTAGCATGGATACTTAAATTGACGAAGGTGCTCCTAGGGATCTTTCTTTCCTTTTAACTTGTCAATTTTAGGTATCTCAAACTTGTATGGAAATGTTTTTGTTGGTACACTGGGATGAATTGGCTCATTACAAATTGAAGTGTAGGATAACTTTTCCTCTCCATGCTAATGGAATTTAAGCTCCATATCTTCCAACCTCTTTAAGATCTCATCATTGACTATGAGAGGTTGGGTATTAACTATAGTATGCTATTTTAGTACGATGTTGATAGGCTAGTCATCATACTAGTCATACTAATCATTATAATATTGATCTGGATCCTGTATTTATGAATGATCATAACTAGGCTATGTATATAATGTACATTTGGTCCAAGGTTTGGAGGATTTTGAGCTAAAACCCCTCTAGTTTATGGATGCAACAACTCATGATAACTAGGAAATCGAGTGGGTCCATGTGAAAAGGCTTAGGCTTGTTGATATTACAAATCGTACCCTAGATTAGAGTGGGGTATGAGGGATATAGGATGGGAATACACATGATGAGGATCTATATCCTAATATGCATATGTCTATTAGGATGGCACCACCACATAACAAGAAGACGAATAATGTGATAATGGTGGTAGATCAGTTGGGTGTGAGGAAGGCCCATGCCCTAAATGAACTCTAGACTAACTAACTGGCTATAAACAAGAGATGGGAATATGAGGTATGCTAGGACGGATAGGATGAGAACTAATATGGTGAACAAACTGAGAATCATATGTAGGGTGAGACATAAGATAACTCTTGGGTTGGTTCATAAGATGTGTGTCATCATAGTAATACCCATCCCAATCATAAAAAGGCGGTGGATGAGTCTTATGGTATGTGAGAACATAGGGCTTAGGATTGGAATGAAGCAAAGGTGGAGGCCTAGTTGGTCCACCTGGAGGGGGATGTGAAGGAACATGAGAATATCTAAATGTGACTAGTCTAGGGTGTAAAGGGGGTTGATTATGTGATACTTCAACATATGGGAGTGATATGGGATATAATAAAGGATCATCATGATATGAAGTCTCAGGGGTATCATCAATAACGTATCATACAATGGGATGAAGAGGAAGTGACCTAGTGATAGGTGATAGAGAGGCATCCTCTATATGTCCATCTGATGTCTCTCCATCATATGAGCAAAATCTAGGATGAGGGACATATATAATGGTAGGTGGTTGAGGTGAAGGATCCCTATAAGGTACATCTAAAGGGTAAACCTCAACTTCTTGAAACTATCTATATAAAGGTTGAATCATAGGATCACTAAGAAACATCTTGTAGGTAGATAGGTGTGGCTTAGAAGGATGATTAGGAAGGTGGATGGAACTAGGTCATGTTCTATATGCATGATGATCTAAATCACATTATGAGACATCGTAAGGATCATATTGAGGTGGATCTTTATTAGGATGTTTGAAAGGTCTATCTAAGGGAAGGTGATCCTCTATCCTAAATAGGCTAGCCCTACGGGGCATCACATAATCTTGCCCATCCTTTTGAATGATTGGGTGGGTGTGACCTACTATAAGACATCTGTGAAAGGGGAAGAGGATGTGATTTATTTACTTGGTTAGCTCATTCCTCTTCCTCTAACTCTCTATCCCTATGATGAGCTCTAATCTTAGCCATATGAACATGCTAGGGATTTTCATCCTTGGAAGGTGCACGAGATATGGTGATGAAAGATAGGATAACGAGATGATGAAGGTGGAATAGGATGTAACAAACAAGAACTCTAAGAAAACTCAAAGATTACAATGAAATGAGATAATTCTTAAATTAGTAAATGGCCAAACAAAGAGCCTAAAATTTTGTTAAAGATCTTGTTTAATGTAAATGCAATTAACACCAAATAGCTTATATGATCACTTTAAAGATAAAATAAATGATAATAAGCAATGGTGATAGATAGAAATAGTGTTTATCTTGTTTAGTTGCTTCTTTTTCAATTTGAAATATTATCTTTTTAGTGAATAAATTTTAAATACGATTGTAAATTTTTACTTTTTTTTATTTTTCCTAAAGATGTATCTAGTCAGGTATTTTTGGGTAAGGCTTAATCTCTAGGGGGATGGATCATTTTACAAGGGTGTCTCAAGTACCCATACTCACATTCCTCAGGAATAAGGGGCTCCCACTTGGGCAATGAAATCCAAATATGGGTTAGGCCATGGAAATGATGCCCACGTACCCTAGTCACTCCCTAGGCTTGTAATAGACTTTTAGTACAATAAGCAAATATGAGGTCCAATCCTAGGATGATAATGTAATGTAATTACACCTCCCAAATACTTGATTTTCAAAATAAGATTCAAGGCACTCCCACCTAAAGGATGCTAAAGCAATAAAATTTTCCTTTTTCCTTTCAAATAAAAGACAATGCAAAGACAACAATTCATTTAAATGCACCAAGCAATTAGTAAAAAAAATCCCTCAAACATAAATGAAACCCTTATTCAAGATGTAAATTTTAAGCATCAAATGGGATTTCCAAGTGTATGCACCACTCCCCCAAAATGCAATGCAAATTTCACTAAAGAAAAGTGGCAATCCTATGTGCAAAGAGAAACTAAACAATATTGATCAGGTACAAAAAGAAATTCAAAGACTGACCCGACCTAAGAATGTTCCTTCCTCCTCCTTTTTGGCTGGTTGAATAAAAATTATAACACTCTGCCACATAGTCATCTCATGTATTATCTCAGAAGAATATAAATATCAAGAAGAAGAAGTTGATAAATTACTTGATCAAGATATGCAACCCATTGCCTAATGGACTCAAGAAGAAAATGATATAAAATATGCAAAAGTACTAAAGTATAATAGAAAGCACATGATATTAATGCCTCATAATGATAAGAGAGTAGTTAGTTTCATCAACTTTGCACAATATAATCCATGAAAAAATGATAAAATATGAGCTTTCAAAGTCTTCAAGCCTAGAAAACAATTACCAACATTTAAAGAAGAATAACATTTCAACCAACCATTGGAAAATACAAGGGAAACTATTCAAGTGGTCATACTAGATTTAACCTTCAAAAGTGCATTTCCAATGATAGCTCAAGAAATATTTGAGGGCCTATAGCGACAAGTATTGAAGATAGAAAAATATCAAAGTGTAGATCCTCAACGAAATGAAGATAATAATCCATTGTGTATGTGAATAAGATCCACTATACTACTTTCTATTAAAGAGTTAAAATTCATAAAATTTGATGGTACTACTGACACTTGTCTTCATTTATGTATTTTTTTTATGTAGTTTCTTTAGTAACTATGGATGAGGACTTGCATGCGAAGTTGTTTCCTTTGTCTCTAAAAGGAGAAGCTAAAGAATGGTTTAGCAAGTTGCCACATGCTAGTATTAATAGTTTTACACAATTGAAGACTATATTTTATGATCATTATCAAATCCACATTGTAAAAAAGGTTACATTTAGTGATTTGATGAAACTCAAAAAAAGAGAATGATAGTCTATTAAGAAATTTATCATATTTTGGACCAAAAAGGCTAATCATGTTCATGCAGATGATAATATGAAGATCGTAGCTTTCATTGAAGCTCTTCAACCAAATTACATGATATAATATTTTGATTATCATAAGCTACCACTTGATGAGTCTCTATAAGAATTATCATAAAAAAGAAAGATTCATTATTAGATATATACATTGGAAACCAAAATAAAAGAAAAAAGAGATAAGTCACTATGAATGGTTCAAAACCCTGGCACCTAAATCACTCAAACCATATATGAACACTCAAAGAATCTTGAATTATTCAAATCTAATTTTATTATGTTGTGATTTGACAAGAATGACAAGAAAGAGTTTATGGATAGTCCTTTATGCTTCAATATTGTAAATATTGTTCAGATCTGAAAGGAAAATAATAAAGATTAGTGGAGACCTCAAATCACAAGTTCTTTGGACCTTGTGATTGTCCAATTGAGGTGAAACCCCAACCCCAACAGGTTGTAGGTCCCCTAATCCAAAATCAAATGGATTTTAGCAAATATTAGAATGCTTAAATTGTAATAATGATTTAGACTCATAAATATTATGGACACATGCTTAGACAATGATAAATGACAAAAATAATGAACAATTCTATGATAAAGATTTGACAAAGAAAATGTATGCTTAAAGATCTAGCCAAATGCCAAAGTATGATAACAATAACTATGAATTTAAGGTTATAAATAATAGATCTAAAGTCTAAGATGCAAGAGACACAATAAATAACCTTCCAATCCTAGTATTTAGACCTTAAAAGTAAAATCCTAGCCTAAAACCCTGGGATGAATTATCCTAAATAATGCCTATATGACAAACACAAATGCAAATATATGATTAAATAAAGGATATAAGTCTTTAATTGATAATGTATTGAGATTAAAATATGTAATTAACCATGAAATCAACCATTAATAACCTCAAATAACCAAAAGGTACCTCAATCCATGAAGCATAGAGAAGTGTTCCCAAGGTGTAAAGAGGAGAGCTCAAGATGTTATGTAGCCTTTACAATGATATCATAAAACTCTAGGACGAGCATTGGAAAGTGCAAAAGATCATAGATTCCATGCAAGAGTGTGTTAGAATATAGAAGAAGAAGCTCTAAATATATGCCTTATGAATTTTATAATACTTAGTCAAGATCATCTAGGCGATTATGATACCTTCAAAATTGTCTTGGTGACTAGCAATTCTTCTAGGTGACTAGGAACAAAAGTGTTAAAAAACCTAAAGCTTGAAATTGAATCGATCAATATGATTGAAGGACTCGCAAAACACACATTTTTCCAACATGATAGTATAAACATGATAAACATCAAAATGCGAACATAACCCTGTCAATGAAGCAAAATGCATTTTTAGGGTATTTACAATAAGCTTCATAATCTCATCATTGATATAAAAAGGAATAGTCTCATGAAGTGCAAATAATAGTCAAAGTGGAATCAGTAAAATAACAAATAGTAGCAGTAAATGAAGTTCAAAATATTGACAAAGATGAGAAGTCCTAGATGGAAATTCACACCTATACATAATGATATTGATGAATTCACAAATGCTTTGATTAAAACAAAATTGTTGGTTCCACCACCTAAGCCTACAGCTCAACCATCCTTCACATTGGGAGTGACAAAAGAGTGTAATTAATATGAGTTCTATGAATATCATAAATAATGAGGATATGCAAAAAAGTATTGTATGATATTGCTCAACAAGATTTAGAATTTTATTGATCAAAAGAAGGTATCTTTTTCAGAACCTAAGTCAGATGATAGGCCAAAGCAATTGTGAGCTCCTCAGCATGAAAACATCAAGAACATGGGCATATTCAATAATCCATTCCTAGATTTCATCAAGGTTAATTCATCAAACATGAGCATCAACTTTGTGAATAATCTTACCCGATTGTGATGAAAAGGTACACATTGTTGCTCTTTCTCTTATCATTTATAGTTCTTTTGATATATAAGAGTATCATATGTATCTTCTTTTTTTTAATCCAACATTGAATAGATCCCCGCATCTGCACTAAGATGCAATATCCTTATCCTTTTCCTTAACCACACTAGGGGCATTCACCAAATACTAAGAACAAATCCCCCATATCCCTTTATCACCCAACTTGGACCCTAAGATCAACGTGAGTGCTAGTCTTCCTACATAATATCCAAAAATCATTATTTCCTTGAGGTCCTCCATAGCATATTAGGCATCATCTCTAATGCCTTGTAATATTTTATTATCACTTAATAAGAAAAACTCAGCTAGGTTCCTTTTGAAAACTTCTCCTTCATATCCATTCAATATTTTTGAATCCTCTCCTATTTTCTTTTCGATCCAAATATTTAGGGGAAGCCAAATTGGTGATAAAAAGGTTGTAGCGAAAGCCATTTCCTATATATCAAGTTAGCACTTTTGCTAGGTTCCTTCCAACATTTTTAACATAGTCAAAACTTTTCCATCACTAACCATCCATAAAAATAAGATAAACATAAGTTCACTTCAAAAGTTTCCTTTAATTCCATTTTTATCATTAAGGTTCATTTTTGCCTTCAAATTCCTTTAGAAACATACCTAACAAGACCTAGGTTTTAGGTTTCCAACACATAAATTTTTGATCCTACCAGTCATCCTAACCTATTAAATAAAAAATAGAACCCATAATTTCTTAAAAATGCCAATGCCACTGTTGGATCCCCTTTAGTTTTATTTATATATAAGTAAGTACCTTAACACAATATTTAGTTCATTCCCTTAGTCAATTTTCATAACAATATATAATTACACATTTACCATCCATTATTTTCACACTTAGCAACTTTAAAATAAAACAATGCCTTAAAATAAAACTTATATAGTCATCCACATTCGTCCATAACATACTCAAGAATAAGCAATAATATATCTCCAATATATTAATAAAAAAATAGGTGATGCATTATCTTTCCAACCCCATACATCCATCCATCCAACTAATTCCATATCAATTACTTATACTAACACTGCTAGTGGTACCGTGATGGCTCCTAGCACTCATAAAGCTCCTAGACTAGAGGCATTCCTACTTAAACTTGGCCTCTTTATCCATGTTTGTTCTTCTAGATCCATGAGCTATGCTTGAAGGAGTTCTTTCTTATTTATCAATTTCTCAATATTCTTGTTGTGTTCTAATACCCAATCCATCATGCTAAGGAATTTTTCATTAGAAACCTCATGCATGTTCTGCAAAGTCTCCATAGTCTGCTCCAAGGCTACTAACCTAAACTTCAATCCATTGATCTCATCATCCTTTATGGAAACCTCCTCCTTTATGCTCGCTAGTGCATCCTTAGCTTGTTTCTTTTTCGCTTTCTCCTAGTTTAGGTCTAATTTTATTTGATCTACAAAATCAAAATAAAGAATAAATGTTATTCATATTATTTTGCATAAGTACTAACTTGCAAGTACATAAAGAAGCACACTTATTCAATTCATTCTCAAGCTACTATTGGGTCTCCATAAAGGGAATCCCAATGGTCACATTCCATCCACCCTACTCCTTATACCATTATTTCTCCTCTTCATCATCACCTTCCTCTTCCTCCTCCTCATTTGCCTCACCCTCTGCAGCCTCTATCAAACACTCCAAACCATATAAGTTGAGTCAATTTGGTATTGCTCCAACCCACCATGTTAAGTATGTCTAAATGAATGAAGGCCCATCATGTGCCTCAACTCCCTTATCATCTGAATACCTCCCCAACCCATGCTCTTTAGGAGGGTGCCACTCATCTTTCCACTTGGGAGGAATCTCAAATAAATTAGGTTCATGAGCTCTATATCTCCCTTTCTGTACTACAAACTTGCATTCTCAAGGAATTCCTTGCCTCTTTTTGAATTATATCTTTACCCTATCTAGTCTATAAGGATCAGCAAAGGTCTTTCCCATGTATAGGTACCATGGAGTGCATTGCCAATCCAACTCATCCCTTGGCTCATTTTGCCACTATGGAAACCCTTTGTAAGGTCTATAAACAACATCTCTTGCAAAACCAAAAATCATATGTTAGAATCCTTTTTTAGCTAGTCAACAAAACCAAAAATAAAACTTGTATGGTAAGCTATTTACCATCCATCAAACCGTCAAACAGTTTTCGATATGCCTCCAAGGTTTTGTTGACCTGTGTGATATTTACCATTCGAGCCCACCAATACCACTTGGGATGATCAGGAGCTATACTATGCATAGGAAGCTCTCTTAGTCAAACCACTGTGATATTCTTGTAAGCACAACACTATAGCATAAATTAATGTGCCACCCTCTTCCTACTCTTTTTACACCATAATAAATTATAGAAATCATGATAAATATAGGCTATGATATAAGGAGACCAAGCATATTGATTACCTTGCATCATTTGGTATACTACATGGACCAGTACAAGTGGAAAAATCTTATGATTCTTATATGGATAGATGATACTATCAATGCATGCAACCATAATCAACCGCACTCTCTTGAACCTCTTCATCTTGCCTTTGAAGGCACGATAAAGGAAGGAACCCTTCTTTCCCTCATGGTACTCCTATAATCTTGTTAAACACTTTGCAAGATAACTAACACATACCTTTGCATTTTTTGGTGCAGTGTCTCCAATTATTGATGGATACCAAGCCCATATCTCATAGTTGGAAGAAATACATGGTATTGAGGGATAAGCTCATAGAT
>Ga0181464_1001337_pt1 | contig 10958 bp, 9 predicted proteins | sample InSIn2gowninarea_FD_119074 | JGI IMG/M metagenome (GOLD analysis project Ga0181464, IMG submission 119074) | Clean room microbial communities from NASA Spacecraft Assembly Facility at Jet Propulsion Laboratory, Pasadena, California, USA -... ...
ATCATTAATATATAGATAGTGTGGGGTTTTTAGCGAGATGCTTTCCTGGGGTTACATACTGTGTTAATATGTGAATGCTCTTGATGTTTTATTGTTATTGATGCTGTTATATTGATGATCAATGTAGAGGAGCTTATGTATTGTGTATGTATTTCATAATAGTACATGATCAGGATCATCTCCATTGAATATTTGTTTATTATTCAAAATTTCTACATGGTATCAGAGTTGTTGATCATTTGATCTACTATTCAGAAGTGTTTACATTCTATTTCTTCAGGCAGAGTCTATAATCCAGCCAGGTAGCCTCTGGATTCATCCTTCTTTTGGAAGGTGAGATATCCAGTGAATGCCCATCAGTTGATCTCTGTACAAGAAATATTGTGTTCTCACGAATCTTAGATCTGAGGCAGTTGAGTTGGTTGCTGGTGGAATTCGAATTTGCAGCAGTGTTTTCTTGGTGGCAAGGAAGCAATGTCTTTCAATGGATTGTGACTGGAGTATGCTCTTGAGGGCAGCTCAAACTATATTGCATGGAAGGATAGGATGGAGGCAGTATTGGATGATAACGGGCTAAAGGAGTTCATAGAAACAGATGTACCAAAACCTACTAATGCTACTCAAGCTGATGCTTGGCAAAAGAAGACCGCAAAATGTCCAAGAATTCTGTTGGAGGGCATGAAGGATCACATTGTGTCCAGCCTCCATGGAAAGGCTACTCCATATTTGATGTGGAAATCGTTAACAGAATTATTCCAAAGCAAGAGCGACCAGAGAAAGTTGGCACTCAAAGATAAACTCAGAAACATCAAATGCGACAAGGGCAACAGTATGCCGAAGTATCTCACAAAGTTCACTCAGTGTCGAGATGAGCTGGGAAGTGTGGGGGTTACTGTCGATGATGAGGACTTGGTGAGCTTGGCTCTCCTTCCATATTAACTCTTTTCATTGCTCTGACACCGACCTCCGACTACCGACACCTCCGATCACCGATCGACGTATATCGGTGATATTGCCACATTGCTCATCAGTGTATCGGCGTTCTACCATGTTGGCGCTATCACACTGTTTCAGTAACATTCCTGATTGTGATCACCGACTTCTTCTGGACCTTCGATCTGACTCCAGATCCATCAGTTGTCGCTTAATCGCAACATCGCACTCACAATCACTCTTCAATCAGTTCCGATAACTCATAAAGAGTTATGTCGATGCGATAAAGGTTTTGCCGCCGATGCAATAAAGGATCTGGACTGTTGATCCATAAGATCAAACAGTCGCTGTGCCTTCTTGCCTGTTTCCTCCTTAATCTAATCTTTTGCCATTTGAAGGGATTCTATGTTGAACACAGTTCCACCACAGTCTCTGCCATTCATGCATAACTTCTATTTGTATCTCTATGCCGCCATCGATCTTTCCGTGATCGATGGTCGATCAACCTACAACATTTGAACACACTTATACATGTTGGCTTTCAAGCCATTAACACATATACATATGAAATACATACAGTCGCACAATCAACACAGAACACACATATATTATATTAACACAACATGATTACAATCCTAAGGCATTTTAGCCTTAGCAATAATTCTCCTCTCGACTACATCTTGTTTATCTACTACTCTCTTCTCCTTGAACATGTAGGTTCATGACACACATATATATATATGGAAGCATTTTTCGATCAGATCATGGAAGGATCTGATCAATCCTCTAGTAAAAGTCATAAAGCTCTCATATGCATGCATGCATATAGCACATGGCAGATTACATTAAAATGTCTTCAAGACTTATCCATTCCATCTTTATATCTATTTTAAAACATATTTTTCCCTGTTTTTCTCCCTTGGTCCACGTCTTCCTCATTTTTCCATTTTGGATTCCTCCCTTTGACTAAGGGTGTTGGATGCTCCTGCATCAAATGTAATGGGACATGTATTCTAAGTTGAATGTTGGGAAAAACATCCTAATGGGTGTTCATTTGGTTTATTATGGCTAAAGGAAATTGGCAAAGGCAATGGAAAAGGCTTTGGAAAGGCAAAAGGCATGAATTGGTATTTTATTTATGAAAATAATGGAAAATAGGAGAAAAGGTAGGTGAAAGGTCACAAGTTGCAAGTGAGGAGGAAAATGAAGGAAAAATAATGGAAATTGGAGAAACTATAGGTCTCAATAATAAAAAAGATTCTTAGGATCAACTCATAACCTTTTGTCAGTTCATTTTTTAATCTCTCTCTCTATTCTATGTACTCTCTCATACTCTTGCACACTTAGAGCTTTCTTGGAGCACTCTAGTATTGGAGGAAGGAATGAAAATAAAGCAAAGGGAAGTAAAGATCAAGCAAGGAAGAGAGGGATCAAGTGGCTACAGCGGGATTACTTGTAGGTATTGAGTTGCATGTATGATTTCCTTGTTAGTTTTGGAATGTGTGGTACATGCATGTGTGTTTTTGGTTGTCTTTTTGTCATTGGCATCGTCTTTTCAAGGTATGACAGTGACTTTCAGCCTTGCCTTTCTACTTCCAGATAGACATGGTGTGATTGGATTTCTCTTACTTGGTTGAGCTAGACTATTAGATGATTTCAAAAATGAGTGGGGTGGTCTCAGGAAAAATCACAAGGCCTAGGAATCCCTGGACAGGTAAAGGTGGGATTGCAGTAAAGCCTGGTTGTGTGTACCCTTATTGGCCTAGGAATCCTTGATCGGTAATGGCAGGATATATAGTGAATCCTATAGGGTGGAGACAGACAAATTCCTCACATTTTAGGTGGAGATATCTAGAGGCATCCATGCTTGTATAGGCCTAGTGATCCCTGGACTGGTATATGGTGGGATTGCAATAAAGCCTGGTAGTGTATGTTTCTTATTTGGGCCTAGGAATCCCTTGGTGGGAGTGCGATAAATCATGGTTGTATAGATGAGGGTTTCAAGCCTAGGAATCCTTGACCGATATTAGCGGGATATATAGTAAAGCCTAAGGAAGCCCTGGTTGGTTTTCTTGTGAGTTCCTAATTCATGGTTGGAATATGACAGGGGACGATTGGTTGAAAGAAATATTTGGTTCAACCCAATCTGTGGTCGGGTGGTAGGTGGAAGTCCCTAACTTGGTTGGCCTTTGCATATGTTCATAAGATCTCTTTTCCTCTTGTGTTCCATGTGTAAATGTACTTGTTAATATGTGGTTTTAGTGGTTGTTCTATTAGCGTTATTTTGTTTGTTATATGCTGGTTATAAGCATGGTTTATGACAAACTTTGGTTATGACTCTCATCATGTTTTGACTAGTAAATGAATTTTTAATGAATGTATGACCTAATAGATGATAATGTAGTTATTGTGAGAGGGCATCAAACCTTCTTGACGAATCTTAGATACATATGAGGTCCCTATCTTTAGATGTGTCTATATGACCTGTACATTACATATTTATGATGTGTTTGATGAAATTTCTTTCATGGTTAGGTCCTTGTTCAAGTTTCATATTAGAAGCCTTGTATTCTTGCTAGTTATAATTTCTAAGAATTTCATCAAGTTTTGGGTAGAGGTTGAGTCATAGCCTTGAAAAAGTGGCTCAAATTTCAGGGTCGTTGGCACAAAATTGCCTGAAAAATGTTGCAGTCGCATGGATGCCTTATTGTGGGACCAAATGGAGGGTTTCATTCACTTGGAGGGCTTGTCATGTGAGAGAATGGAGGCCTAGTTCAACAAAAAAGAAAGCTAATTCACGGTTTGGGCACCTGGAGTTGTTGGTTGGTCCCTAGGGGTCTTGTAGCTCCTGAGAAAGGTTAGTTTGGGTTTTGGTGTGTCGATTCCACTTCCTTAACTATACATGGGGAGTTGAATCATATCATAGTAACTCTTTGTCACATGTTTAACCCGTTGGACCATTTAGCTTGGGTAATTGAGGGAGGAGGGTGTTAAAGAGTGGTATCAAAGCATAGTTCACCCCTTGGACTAGATGGGAAAAATATGGTTGTCATGCATGCATGTAGGTTGTGTATGTGCTTGATGTGTATGCATGGTGGTGGTCATTGTTGCAGTTGTGTTTTCATGTAGAATTTTAAGGTGTTGTTGTTGGGATGTGTTTTTCATGAATGCATGTCAGTCGAATATGCATTTGTTTTCTATGACTATTGTCTATGTGGATGTATGCATGCATTGTCATTGTTATAGTTGTCGTGCATGAGGTCATGGTATGCGGTTGGTATGGTCATGCATGGTAACTGGATGATGATTGAGATGATGTTTATATAATGTTACGATTATGTTTATACATGTATTGTGCTAATCTGGTTGATCTTACAAACGAGATATCCTCCCCTAAACTATACTGAGGTATGTTGATTATGTTTATAGTTTGGTTTAGCTAACATGGTATACTTGTAGGATGAAGATCAAATATTACTAGCAAGATGGTAGATTACAATTCACCAAATTTTCCCTATAGATCAAATGAGAAGCATGGTGATGGGCACTCTCCTGGCATAACAGACACATTGAGAAGTTTAAAGGAAGAAATAAGAATTTGCAAAGCAGATAATGACAAAATCATTCAGGAATAGAAGAAACAAGTAGAGGTTAATGCTGTTATCCTTCAGAGTTTATTAGAATTGTAGAGACATGGAATGCTTAGGATTAGTCATGGATAGGAGGAAAGGACTAATGAGGTATATGGTAGCAGGTCTCATGGTGGGCACAGGTCAGATATAGATGACATGATCAGAGATGGCAATTTCTTGGATACACCGAATAGGAGAGGTGATGGACACATATTATATTCTAGTTATGGTTTCGAAAAGTACCATGGTCATCATCATTATCATCCTTATAGGAGGAATGGCAGGGGATATTTTCTAGATGAGTTCAAGAAAGACAAGCCACCTACCTTTGATGGAGATTTGAAGAAACTGGAAGATGCAAATGCATGGTTGCTTGGGATGAAGAAGTTCTTTGAGTTGCATGATTACACAGTGAATATGAAGGCCATCATAGCTATCTTCGGCCCCAAAGGGAAAGCAGACATCTGGTGGGAAGTTGTGAAGCAGGTTAGAGACATCACGAGAGAAGAGTTGAGTTGGCATGAATTCAAGAGACTTTTCAGTAAGAAATATTTTTTAGAGAGGTACTATGACAGTAAAGCCAAGGAATTCATGAGATAAAGATGGGATTGATGACATATGAGGAGTATACAACCAAGTTCCTAATGTTTTTGAGGTATGCATCATATCTTAACGATGAGAAATCCAAAGTTCAGATATTTTTAGATGGATTACCATTAGAATTTAAATATTGAATTGAGTATGATGAGCCTCAATCACTTGAAGAATTCATTGGGAAGTTGAAGCATTGTTATGAACCAAAGCATAAGATAGAATCTCAGCAAGGTTGGAAATGGAAAGACAAGACTAAAGGTAAATGGCAACCGAAAAGAACAAGACCCCAGGATGCAAGTGAGAAAGAGAATATTGTATCTTACAATAAGTTTAATGGACCTCAGCTTGGGGAACAACAGAACAGAGGTGATGGTAGGAGACAGTAGCAGTGTTAGACATGTGGTAAGGAGCATGTTAAGAAGGTTTTAATGCAGAACTAGGGTGGCAGACTTTAGACCTACAATGCACAGGAAGCACAGACAGTTGGGGATGTTAGGTAGAGAATTCCATGTATATATGTAGCATTGGATAATAGGGAGGCCGATCACCAAGCATCTATTATCGATATGGATGGTAAGCTTTGTGATCAAGTTGTTTCTATTTTGATTGACCCTGGATCTAATTATAGTTATGTTAATCCTAACCTAGTGGATAAATGTGGTTTGAATAAAGAAGTGGATGCAAAATATTGGTTAGTGCATGGCTATATGTACAAACAAAAGAGTTCATCATTGTGTGAGAGCTTGTTCATTTGAGTTGAATGGCATGCCTACATCAACGCATTTGAATGTGCTTCCATTGGGATCATACAGTATGTTGTTAGGTATGGACTGGTTGTATCTTCATAGGACCAAGGTGGATTTTTATGACAATACAATTGAATGCTTGGATGAGTATGGAGAGTAGAGGGTCTTTCAAGATAACAAGAAGGAAACATCAGTCATAATGGTTACATCTATCCAGGTGTTGTAGTGGCTACAACCACCCTCCAAAATTTTTCCTTAGCTTCATTTTGGAGCCTCCCTACCAATGATCCTTAGTAGCATGTCTTGCACTATTAGGTACACAAGCTTCAGCTAAGTTGTAGTGGCATGCCAACTTGTGCATGTCAGTTTATTTGTCTCCCTCCCACAGGCCAGAATTCTAGACTTAGACTATTTGCAAGCTGAGAGACTTCCCCAGAAAATTGTGCAATTCTGGAGGGGAACCAACCTTCCCTCCAGAAATTGCGCAAATCAGTTGGATAACCTATTTGGCTCCAGAATTGTGCAGAACAATCAGGTAGTCCTCCTTCAGAAAACTACACAATCTAACCCAACATTGGGCCTCATCCCAGAAATTGCGCAATTCTGGGAGGCAGTGACCTGATCAGCCCAAAACTTGTGCAATGCCTAATAGGCAACCAACTCTGCGCAGCCCAAAAATTACACAAAATTGTTGGGTATCCTGCTGAGCTCAAATATTTTTCAAAACAATCAGACATGCTTCCTTGAGAAAACTACGCAATCTGGCCCGGTACTGCAGCTTAGCCCAGAAATTGCGCAATTATGGGAGACAATCACTTGCTGACCCCAGAAATTGTGCAATCCCTTAGGGATAGCCAGCCTAGCTCAACCAAAAAACAACGCAAATTTCCATCCCTGGCTCGCAGACTGATATATGTACCTTCAGGTTAATCATTTCCCTTCGGGATCGAGAAAAAATAATTTGCATGTATGGGCTATTTTTCCTGAAATAGAAAAAGGCAGCATGTAAAAGGCAGCCCTGGATTCAGGAACCTATTTTTAGCAACCAGAGATTACATGCAACAATCAATTTAGAAACCTCTCGCCAAGTGTCGCTTTTTCCTATATTTGTGGTAAGCATGTCACAACATCGATCTTATCAAAACTTATGAACCAGATGCCGCAGATCTCATTCCTCACATCGATCTTGTATCTCTGACATCCCACATCACATCTAGGAGCCTTCAGCACTTTCAGTTTACTTGTTTCAGGGTAAGTCTGCTTCTCGTGTCTTGCACTGCATTTCTATCCCTTTTTGTGTTTCACTTTATGTAAGTGATGTCTGCTTGATTTCAAGGAGCACTTGTTGTCGTTTTGATGTATGTTAGCTTGTAGAAGCGCCATTTTTGTTTTCGTTTGCATCTCACTGTTGTCACATGCATGACACTATTTTTGCACAAACAGTCGTCATTGTGGTGACCCACTTCACACGCATGCATGTTTTCCCATTTTCTAAATCCTGCACTTATTGTTTGCATGCATGATCATTCACTCTTGTTTACACTTAGTATCACCATGCATTCAGACTTCTCATGTTTTCACTCGCCCGACAGTAGGTCTGGACTGCCTTGGCCTGGACCTTGCCTTGCCCGGCTAGCATTGTGCATTTCTAGAAGTGAAGGCTCTGCCTTCCCTCCATAAATTTCACAAATATAGCCTAGCACTGACCTCCATGCTTTCATTGCGCAATTCTACGAGGCAATGCCTTGCTGGCCCCAAAAACTACACAATGCAGTTTTTTGGTTCACATGTCACTGCTGACTGAAATTGTGCATTGTGCAGTTTCAGTCCTCAGCAAGCTAGGATGGACTATCCATTGCATAGTTCTAGCATTCAGTCAGCCTCCCAAAAATTTGGACTGTGCCTTGCTCATTTTTGGTAGTCAGTTTCCCAACCTCCCGCTGAAAATTGTGCAATCTTCACAAACAGTCACACATGTATGTTGCATGTCAGTCCTCCAGTTTGTTTTGGTTTTCAACTAAAAGATTTCTTTCCATGAGTGTTGTTATGTCTCCAGGTATCACAGGGGTTCATCTGCCTCTCAGCAGCACAGGTACATTGGCTTCTAGGAGAGCAGAGTCAAAGGCACCGTTGAGAGCACCACTGGGGATCCAGTCGATCAAGTGTCTATGAACTTTCCTATCTATGAAGACATCAAGTTGTTCATAGACAAGGATATCAAGATGAAATGGTAGTGACACCACAGTGAGTAGCACCATTAATAGTAGCAGAAGGTAGTAGACTTGCACATGGCAAAGGAAAGAGGAAGGTTTTTGACAACCCAGAGGCGAAGCAAAGTTGCAAGTTCAAGCAAATCCACTTGTGATGAAAGCATCTTTGAAGACTGAGGCTATAAGGTAACGACATGAAAAAAGGATCGCACGAAGGCAGAGAAAGAAATAGAGAAGGAGTTGCAGGTGTTGAACTAGCAACTCAAGGAAGAACATGAGCTACACAGACAAGAGAAGGAGTCGCAATAGGAATAGGTACAATAGGAGGCGCAACATGCACAAACCGATGAAACTGCAACCATACAGGTTATAGACCCATCCCAGCAGCTGGCCCGAAGCAGACAGGATGAGCAGTGTCATCGATCACATGCAAGGGGGTCAAGAGCATGGATGTTATTGTGTGCATGCATGTGATCCCACCCATTGGCACACTCACTGAGGTGGAGACAAGAAGCAAGTCTAACTAGAGCTAAACATGTATTTCAACAAGTTGATGCATATGGTCACCTACACACACTTCGACATCAACACAGACACTATGCATCAGTATGTTGGTAGTCTAGCTGCACTCAAGATGATGATGTGCATATTATCAGACGAGTTGGACAAAGGATCCATATCAGTGTACCAGATGCAATGAAGGTAAGTGTTCGCTTTCAGTAGGATGTCACCTTTGAGCATGCAGACACCATCATAGACGACCAAGCTTGGCATCATTTCACCATCATCGACCATCATGAGGATGTCGAAGAGTTGGTCTTCCCACAGTTGTCTGAGTCTTAGTGATGTCTTGCATGGCTTGCTCAAGCCATTTTGTCTCACATGGGTACATGTGTAGATTGTATGTAACATCTTGCAAAGTGGAAGTCCAAGTTCGATAGTGGAATGTAATAGTCATAGAGTAGTTGAAGAGTTATGAGGGTAGGTGAACAGTCACAAAGGGGAATGTCAAGGGTCACCCCACCCTTTGTTATTTATGTATCTCATAACTCATTGTAGAGGATTTTGGTCAGCAAAGCTTCTGGTAGGAGTATCTTAGAGAAAGCTTGGAGAGTATTGTAATGAGCCTTGGCTTCTCCACGGTGCAAAGCTCATACATCTATTTGGAGGAGCACGTGGCAGTGACTGTAACGTTCTGTTATCAAGACTAAGGGTTGGTCATGGTTGTATTGTATGATTGGAACTTTCACTTCTTAATATAACAAAGTGAGCATGTTTCATGCATATGTTTTTATTTCATTTCAATTAACTTTTTTTCTCTAACGATATATGTATCTATTTTCCTACGCATGTATGTATAGACTCTATCTGTATATGCATGTATGAATCTTACTGAGATGTGTTTTTGGTTTAACCATCACTTTGGATTGTTGGTTCACCTTCCTTCCAACATTTGATGCATATTTGTTGATGTGTTCCCTTCCAAGTTGTGTGTTTACACAGGTTTCCAAGGGGTGCACTCATTCCACCTTCCATGTGTTAGAACCATTCATTCACCTTCCTTGGCTTGCTGCACATGTCACACCCTTGCTACCAGCAGGGACATCTTACTTGCCTCTACGTACAACCATGGTCAAGGCAGTATTGTACAACCCATAGCCAGGACTCCTACACCAAATGGTTTGAGGTCTAGTTGGGACTTCTTACCGGGGAGATCCCCTGACATGTTGGTGGATCCAACACTGTCAACATTTTGGTGCTAGAAGGAGGGCCATATGACAAGATGAGTTGTCACAATCTATTTAGAATATTTTCACATCTATCATGGATACTGTCACACTCAACCCTCTGCGATGTTTTTCGCATGCCAAACCTCTCGACATCACTAGGGAGTTTTCTAACCTCTTGTCTAAATTCATGTATGATGGTGAAGGCGAAGTGGCCTGGCATGCATACTTACAAGACTTCTTTGCAATTCTTGAAAATGCAGATAAATACACCGATGAAGAAGCCAGTCTGTTGCTTGCATACACACTTCTTGAATCCCCACTAAGGTGGTGTTGGAGTCTGCCACTCGGCAGCATGCACTCACTTGAGAAGTTATGTGATCTCATCAAATCTACTTTCCATCATTTTGATCCAGAACCTCTTGACCAAAAACTGTGAAAACAATGGAAGACCCCGCAAGAATCGCCTATGGATTTTTGGGATCGCTTTCATGTATTGCAGTTTCAAGCTCCAAAAATTCAAATGAAATTCCAATATCTCATGGATAGAATTGAATATTATTTTACCAAATCTGTCAATCCCAAGAAGAATTTCAAGCTCAAACCTTGCTCAACATACTTTGGTGATGGAGCTACATAATCACAGACGGACACAAGGATTGTCACAAGTGACTATCCATCATCCCCTCATCAAATAGCTCCACCGCCACATATTGATGTGGTAGAACATGCACATACATCCATTCAATTGTCACATCCTCTCAACATCACTTCTCTCAATTGTTGCATAGATTTGGTTGCAAATCCAATGGGTTGTCACATGTATTTTGTACCTCAACCTCTGTCTTCCTATTCTGATGATCCTTTGCATTGCATTGTCTTGTGTTCTTCCATTCCAAACTCTACACTTGTTGTGAACAAGGATGAAGTTAGCGATAGAGTTGGTGTTGCACAACCAACCTACTCTGTCATTCATGAAGAGTATGGCTAGGAGCCTAAACATCAACTTGCGGTGAAGGATAATATTCTTCTATCCACACCTCCCTTGTTTATCCCTGACATCCTTGGTGATTCTATCATCCCTTATTTCACATGTGTATCTCCATTACAGATGTA
>Ga0181464_1001724_pt1 | contig 10947 bp, 7 predicted proteins | sample InSIn2gowninarea_FD_119074 | JGI IMG/M metagenome (GOLD analysis project Ga0181464, IMG submission 119074) | Clean room microbial communities from NASA Spacecraft Assembly Facility at Jet Propulsion Laboratory, Pasadena, California, USA -... ...
ACCATCGGGGCTTCTCTGGTACTTAAGTCCCAGAATCACACCATAAGGCTCCCCTTCGACAATTGAAGGAACCGCGTTGCCAAACCGTTGACCATTGATGGGGGTGCTTTTTACCCCATTGCCAATAGACAACACCTTGTTGCGTATACGGGTAAAGTTCAGGTTGGCTTCCCACCGGAAATTTCTTCCCGACACAATGGTTCCGTTCAGCATCAACTCTACGCCTTTGTTTACGATCTCTCCTGTATTGTCTACCTGTGTCAGGTAGCCGGCAGAGGGCGAAATGCCAACTGCAATGATCTGGTCGGTGCTGCTTGAATAGAAGTAAGTCGCATCGATTGTCAGCTTGCTTTTAAACAATCCTATGTTCACACCTGCTTCGTACGAAGTTGTAAATTCAGGACTCAACTGCGCATTTCCGATTTGAGAACTTGCCGTGAACCCAAGTGTTGAGCCGTAAGGGAAATTGAATAATGCTGCACTGGTATTGCCATAAGTTGCACCGCCAAACGTACTTTGAAGCAGGTAAACGTCGGCATCCCGGCCTACCCTCGCGATATTGGCCCGTAGCTTACCATACGAAAGCACATCTGACTTTAACTTGAGCGCATCTGTAAATACAAAGCTTGACGAAACAGAGGGGTAGAAAAAGATGTTTTTATCTTTTGGCAAAGTAGACGATTGGTCGGCCCGTCCTGTTAATTCAAGAAACAGGTAGTTGTTGTAGGCGAAAGAAGCCTGTGCGTAGTAGCCCAGTATTCTTCTTGTGTTATTGGTTTCACCTGATGCGCTTCTTACACCTGCATTACTTACGTTGTAATATCCCGGTATTACCAGTTCCGTGCCGTCGACCGACGTATTCTGATAAACCCTGTTATTAATGTTTTGACCGGCCAGGAAGTTTGCATTAAGACCTTTTATAAACAGCTGATCTTTCCTGGCTGTGATAATGAGATCTCCATTTAGTTCACTTCTGAAAAAATTGTCTTCCAGCACCCGGCCTTTTCCGCTGGCGGCAAGTGAACCGATTGCCACAATCCGCTTCCGCCTATCGGTGTAGGCATCCACTCCCAGGCGGTAACTCACGTTCAACCAGTCTGTAAGGTCATAACCCACTCTTATGTTTCCCGTTGTTCTGCTCACCCTGCTGACAAGCGGGTTTTCATACGCATTGAAATAAGGGTTTTCTCTACCTGCGACCGGCCAATTGAAGGAGCCATCGGGATTCTTGTAGTTCTTCTTATAATAGTCAAGGTTCAGGCTGCGTGCAATGCCAAAAAGGGAGATTGTAGCACCCTCAAGGCTGTTGCCTTGCAGAATACCCGTTTGTTTTGAGCTTACATAATTTACTGAGGCTCCCAGTGAAAACCGTTGGCCCAACACGGTATTAAACTTAACACCCACATTGGTTCGGTTGAGCGAAGTATTGGGCAAGAAGCCTTTTTGATCGAGGTTGCCTACTGAAAGCCCAACGTTTTGCCTTGCGTCGCCGGAAGTTACGTTCAGGTTGTTCTCGAATATGGTTCCTGTTTCATAAAAGTTTTTGATGTTGTCGGGGTAGGCCTTGTAATCGGCTGCCACACCATTTATGAGCAAACCATTACTCAGCCTTGGCTCAGATCCGAAACGTGGCCCCCACGAGTTGCCGCTGTTGGGGTTGTAGAGACCGGTTGCGCCCCCACCGTACTCATTTTGGAATTCCGGTAGGCCGGAAACCTTCTGGTTGGTATACGATGAAGCAAGCGTTACATTTACTTTACCCTTTGCTCCCACTCCTTTTTTTGTTGTAATAATGATAGCGCCCGCCGATGCTCTTGAGCCATATAGCACCGACGCAGCGGGTCCTTTCAACACGTTGATGGACTCCACATCATTCAGGTTCAGGTCGAGCGCGCGATTGGCAGGTTGCTGATCGAACAGCGAGTTGCCGGTACGGTCGAGGTCGTTGCTGATGGGAATGCCATCTACTACAAACAACGGCTGATTGCTGAGGGCATTGAACGATCCAAATGAGGTGATACCCCGGATGTTGATATTTGCCGATGAACCTGCAGATCCCCCTGCCCCCGTAATATCAACGCCGGCGACCTTACCCTGCAGGGAATTCACGATGTTAACCTCGCCTTTATCGATAATGTCTTCCGATTTCAGGTTTTGTGTGGCATAACCCAGTGAGCGGCGGTCTCTTGTAATGCCAAGCGCCGTTACGACTACCTCGTTTAACTGGCGCGCTTCTGCTTCAAGACTTACATTTAAGCTGTTCGAGCTTCCGATTGTAACCTCTTTGGGAGGAACGTTCAGTGCAGAAAACACCAGCGTTCGCGCACCTGCAGGAACATTGATTGTGAAATAGCCCTCCTCGTTTGATGTTGTGCCAATCTGGGTGCCTTTTACAAGGATGGATGCCGCCGGAACAGCATTTCCTTTTTCGTTGGTCACCCTTCCATTAATTGTTCGGTTTTGCGCCCACAGTCCGCCCACTGTCAGCAGCAAACAAAACATGATGCATAAAAGTTTTTGCATGGTTGGTGTTTGAAGATTATAAAAAATGAATAGATCACATGGAAGCCACTGCGATGCACATGCGGAAAGTGCAGGCATGCAGATTTTCTCTGTATGCGAAATGTTCTAAAGGCCCGGTATGGGCATGATAAGGAGTGTGATAAAGGCAAAATAACCGTTTACCACGCTGCAAGCAATATGTGAAAAATGGTGAACGGTGAATTATGAGGACAGACGAACAAAGAGCCCATTTTTATAACATGAAATGAGAGGCAGAGTGGGAGGTTGCCGGTTTTTTTTTGCAGGTTGCAAGTGGGAGGTACGAAGGACGAGGGAAATTGCCGGTTGGCGGTTTCCGATTGCAGATTTGTTTAAGGCCTAAATGCAATTGATGGCTTTTTTTAAACTTTTCCGTTGAAACAACTTATCATTCAGGGGTGTTTGCATCAAGTTACATTTTCCCGTTTTCATTTTTGGATTTTGACTTTCGGTTTTCGCTTGTCGCCATGAAAAGATGCGGTACAAGGGAGTGACACAACCGGAGTTGCCCTGGAATACATCTGCCCGTGCCATAAGCTAAACACCAACGAAGACAAAAACACGTTTCCGGGGGCAAGCCTTAAAATATTATAGAGAAAAGCGACCGTTTGTAAACCTGCATTGACCGTTTGATAATTTTTCTTTATTAGCTTTCAGCAAAAATTACCTTCGCAACCTTAAACCAACCAAGATGAAATTACTTATGCGTTTAACGCTGTTGATCATATTGATTACGGGCGTATTAGCTTCCTGCAAAAAGAAAGTTCCCAAACAAACCCGTCACATACCTCGTGAGGCTACCATTGTTGCGGCGATCAATACTAAGTCGCTGCAAAAAAAACTTATCAAAAGCCAGGTAACAATTGAAAACCTGCTTAAAAATCTCACCAGTGATCATGACAGCGCTTTTGACAAAGGCAAAAAGGAGTGGGAAGATCTTCGCAACTCCGGTATTGACCTTGATGAAGATATGTACTTTGCCTTTGAACAAAAAGGCGGTGGTATGGCGACAGGGCAGGCTAGCGGAGTGTTTTCAGTTATTGCTTCGGTGGACGATGCTTCGAAAATTGAGGCGTATGTAAAAAAGAAACGCCCGACAGCTCCGGTTCAAAAAGAAAAAGATTTCAGTTACGCCGTTGAGGGCAATAACATGATTGCCTGGAACAAGGAGGTGATTATTGGAATGAGCTACCAGAAATCGTACACAGGTGGGATGGAGTACGACAGCACTACGCAGACTTACAAGTTCAACAAACCAAATGATGTAAATGCTATAAACGACCTGAAAACAGAAATGACTGCTTATATGAACCGGAAAGAAGAAACTTCGGTTACCGCGCTGCCCGAATTCAGAGATCTTATGCAGGAGAAATCGGATGCAAGTGTTTGGGTGAATTCGGCCGGCTCGGTGGCAGATATGCCATTACCGCTACCCAAGCTAAAAGAACTATTTGAAAATTCTTACACGGCTGCAACGATCAACTTTGAAGATGGGAAAATTGTTGGCAGCAGCAAAAGCTACACAAGTAAGCCTTTGTCGGACATCATGGAAAAATACTCAGGATCGACCGTTAACCTTAGCCTGGTGGAAACCTATCCATCAAGCAACATTGATGGCTTTATGGTTCTTGCATTTAACCCCGAAATAATTACCGGGATTGTAAATTACCTGGAAGTTGGTGGTATGGCAGACAGCTACCTAACCCAATTTATGGGCAGCAACTACACGCTTAAAGAGTTTCTGAAAATTTTCAAAGGCGACTTTGCATTTATCGCATCCGACTTTAACCCCAATTCAGGTGAGCAATCGATGTTGCCGATTAAAGGACTGTTTAACGCGACCGTCGCCGACAAAGCCCAGCTGACTAAAGTTCTCGACAAATTGGCTGCTCAGCAACTGGTTGTCAAGAGAGGTAATGAATACGTATTGAACCCTGCCATGAGCAAAACTGGTTTTTATGTGTCGATCGATGATAAAAACATTCTTGCAGGTAACGATAGTTTGCTGATAGCGCAATACAGAGCGGGTACAGGTAAAGCGGTTGTGAATAAAGAGGTGATGGACGACTTCAAAGACAAAACTTCGGCAGTATATGTGGATGCCACTAAGATCATGTCGGCGATTCCGGCAGGTTCACAGGACCTTGATAGCGTATTGCTGAGCGCAAAACAAACTTTTAAGGACATGAAGGCGTATGGTACAAAGTTTAACGGTAAGTTTACTGAAGGACATTATGAGTTTAGAATGGTGAATGAAAAAGAAAACAGTCTTACATCGTTGATACAATTTATGGCGGTAGCGGGCGAAACCGTTAAGAAACGCCAGGCTGCCATGCCTCGCGACATTATGATTGACTCGACCGCTCCAAATGCGATTGATACAGTTACCAACTAAGAAAAGAGATTAGTACTTTGAGGCTGCACCTTTGGTGCAGCTTTTTTTATAACACCCAGGTAGTTAATGGCTGCAAACAACGTGATGAATGCAAATATCGTTACACAATATTGTCCCCATACCATTGAAGGAGAAATTTGCGCATCGTTCGTCGGGCATATGGAACAGCGAAGTGGCGTTTTTACCAGGTCAATGGATTAAAATCAAAGCTCCGAGCGGTACCGGCAAAACCACGCTCATGAACATCCTGTACAAAATCCGACACGATTATGAAGGTACTGTTACTTACGACGATCGTGATTTGAAATTGATTTCCACATACGATTTATCGCGCATTCGCCAGCAACAGCTAAGTGTAATATTCCAGGATCTTCAGCTTTTTACCCACCTCACCGCAAGGGAAAACATTGAATTAAAAAGGGTTATGTAGCAGCCCTATTATTACCAGCACAAGATTGATGAACTGGCGACTCAACTTGGTATTTCAGGCATTCTTGATCAGCGTGCTGGCATTTGCAGCTATGGCGAACAACAGCGGATCGCCATCATCAGGTCGCTCATGCAACCTTTCAAGTGGCTGATCATGGATGAACCCTTTAGCCATCTTGATCATGCCAACGCGCAAAAAGCTGCCGACCTGATTGCTGCAGAGTGCAGAAAAAGAGATGCTGGTTTTATTTTGACTGATCTTGATGAAGACCATCATTTTGCTTACACCCACTTCTACGATCTTTAACCCGCTATACATGCTAAACCGGCTATTAAAAAAAATTATACGTGGCGGAGTAGGCAAAGGCAAGTTTGCGATGGCAGCGGCAGGATTGTCGGTGGCATTGCTCCTCATTTTGTCGGCCGTTCAGCTTCAGGTTAACTACAACACGCTATTATACGGCGAAACCAACCAGGACAGCATTGCCAACTTCCTTGTTATCAACAAAAAAATAAACGGCAATGATCCCGACAACACCTTAAGCTCCGCCCAGGTTGAAGATTTGCGAAAACAACCTTTGATCGATGCTGTGGGTGCGCTTACGTCGAGTCGGTTTAAAGTATCGGCACAGAGCCCCAGTGACCGCTTTCCATTTTATACCGATCTTTTTTTCGAGAGTGTTCCGGACACGTTTATCGATGTAAAAAGCAAAGACTGGAAATGGGAACCCGGCTCCACCAACATACCGCTGATCATCCCCAACCAGTTTTTAGACCTTTATAATTTCGGCTTTGCACCTTCGCAGAACCTGATACAGCTTACTCAGGACATGGTAATGTCTATCCCGGTTATCATCAACATCCACCATCAGGGTCAGGTTGTGCCTTTTACAGGCAGGGTAGTTGGTTTTAGCGATCGGATTTCTTCCGTATTGGTTCCGCATAATTTTCTTGAATGGGCAAATCAAAGATTTGGCACGCAGCAGCAAGCGAAACCTTCCAGGGTTGTTATTCAAACTAATGATCCCGGCAATCCAAAACTGGTGAACTACCTCAAAGAGAACAACCTGGTTACGGATGCAGACAAAACACGCTTTAGTAAATACCGGGAAATCGTAAATACAATTGTTAATGCCTCGTGGATCACCGGCGCGGTCATGCTGATTTTTGCTCTTCTGGTCTTCTCATTGTTCATTCAGCTTACAATCGCTTCAACAAAAAACGAAATCAGACTCCTGATCACCCTTGGCACGTCGCCCAAACAACTGCAGAAGTTCCTGCTTAAGCAATTTATACCCGGCAATGTGGTGATCATTTGCCTGAGCATTGTGGTTGTAGCATTGCTTCAATATGCATTACATGGTTTTCTGGCGAAACAGCATATGAATATCAGCCGATGGTTGTCGTATTACACGGTGACTGCAGCTGCGCTGGTACTATTGGTATTGTGGATTGTTAACTACGCAACTATTAAAAAGTATATCACGCAGGAGGAAACGTGAGGTAGGAGGTAGGTTTGTGATTGCCGGTTGCAGATTTAAGTACGAAGTATGAAGTGCGAGGTACGAAGTACGAGGTACGAAGTGCGATGCGAGGTGTGAAGGGCGAAGTAGGTTGTGATTGCCGGTTGCAGGTTTAAGGACGAAGTATGAGGTGCGAGGTATAAACGTATTAATAAAAAGGCTGCCTCGTTGAATGAGACAGCCTTTTTTTTATTTTGGCTCGGCAGGTGGTGGAGCCTGCGGAGGTCGTTGATTTGGCCTTTGCTGCGGCGGACGGTTTTGAGGTGGACGGTTCTGTGGCCGCTGGGGACCCCTGTTTTGTTGAGCATTTTGGTCCTGTGAGCGGTTATCCGGTGACCGGTTGTCTTGCCCTCGGTTTCTTTGCGACGGCCCTGCAGGTCTGCCCTGGTCGGGGCCACGCTGTTGTTGCGGCGGGCGCGCCTGCGGTTTGTTATCACCTTCGGTTCCAGGAGCTCTTTGCTGCTGAGGCTTGCCAGCGTGTGGAGGGCGTTGCCCACGCGCACCCTGATCGGGTCCGCGTCTTTCTCCGCCCCTGTTATCTCCACCGCCACGCCTGTCATTACCGGCGGATTGCTGACGTTCATTTCTGCGTCCTTTATCAAGACTTCGAAGGCTTGTTTGACCCACAACATCAACAAACTCCGGTTCAACTTCTTTAGGCTTCGAGCTTATTACTTCTACAGGTTCCAGGTCTTCCGGCTTTTTGCCTTCAGCATTCATACGCTGAATTTCCTTTACCCGCGTAATGGTGAGTGGGTAGTGCTTGCTGCTTTCTGGCAGCGTGTACCACATCAGGTTTTTGAATATGTCTTTCTTTACCAGGTACGCAGGGCTTTTGGCAGTTTGAATTACATCCGCATTATCGGGAAAATGCTGCAGCGCGTCGAGGTAAGTATCAAGCTCATAGTTCAGGCAGCATTTAAGACGACCGCACTGGCCGCTTAGCTTTGTTTGATTAATAGAAAGGTTCTGGTATCTTGCAGCAGTGGTGTTAACACTTTTAAAGTCGGTTAACCACGTGCTACAGCAAAGCTCACGTCCACAACTTCCAATTCCGCCAACCTTTCCTGCTTCCTGGCGTGCCCCGATCTGGCGCATTTCAACCTTTACCTTAAACTCACCCGCATAGGAGCGAATCAACTCGCGAAAATCAACCCGGTCATCGGCGGTATAGTAAAAAGTAGCTTTTTTCCCGTCGGCCTGAATTTCAACTTCGGCGAGTTTCATCTGCAGGTTTAGCTGTCGCGCCATCGCCCTGCTTCTAACCAAAGCCTCTTTCTCACGGGCTTTATTTTCATTCAACTTGTTGACGTCGGTTTCGGTGCTGCGGCGAAGAATTTTTTTCATTTCGCTGCTAAACTCGTCAACTTTCTTCTTCTTCATTTGCAGCCGGACCATTTCGCCCGAAAGCGTCACTTCACCAACATCAAAACCACTTACGCCCTCAACAGTAACCAACTCGCCTTTTTCAAAAAACTGCAATGTTGGGTTCCTGTAAAAGTCCTTGCGGCTGCCGTGGTTAAAACTTACTTCAACAACTTTACACGAACTCTCGGGGTCACTAAATGGAAGGTTCATCAACCAATCATGTACATTCATCCGGTTACAGCCTCCTGTGCTGCAACCCCCATTGCTTTTACAACCGTTAGGTGTTGTTCCACAACTTCCGCATCCCATGTCTATATTTTTTAAACTGCAAGCCGAATAACAGCCTGCAGGATCAGATTATGAAAATGGCCGTAACATGGGGAAAGCGATTGAGAAGAGCAGGAAGTAGTTGGCTGCAATTGTTTAACTCAATGTATAATCCATTGAATGGCAACGATGTGCATCATTATGTCGTCCAACTACGTGAGGATTGGTCAATACAAAATGCATGTACACCCCAATAATGATCCACAAAAAACGACCATCATCGGAAGCTAACCTTACTGTATTATTGTTCAATCCAAAACCTATATGCTGATATGCGTTCACCCATGCAATGCGACCGGCGATGCCTGTTGGCAAGGGTATTACGCAACGATGCTACCACTTCCTCAAGTCTCTTCCACAAAAAACTTTCCTTTATTCGACCAACCCCGCTATCACGGGGCACTATATTACCCAAAAATAATGATTTAGCAAGAATAATAAAGCTTTTAACAAATTGGCTTCTACCCAGTTGGATATCCATTAGGTGCTAAGCAACACTTTATCCTGAATAATGTGCAGCAACTTTATAGTCAACGCATGAAATAACATCCGCGCATTTGCATTTCGCTCAATGTAGTAGCACGCTTTATCAAGCTCCTCGATGATGGCCTGTTGCTGACTGACGCCGGCGATTTTGTTTAAACGCTGTGCAAAATCCTTTTCATTTTCGGCAAGTGGTATTTTGTCTAACCCCATTACTCTTATACGAATGCTTTGTTCAAGCAGGTGATTAAAGTACCTGAGAAATTGCTTTTGCTTTTCGCGACCAAGCTCAGCCATGGTGCCCACCCACTTAACCTGTGCGGCTGGTCCCGCCTTGATGGTAGCATTAAGCCATTCCCGCAACAATCCCTGCCAGTCTTCTTCCGAGTGCTGTAAAAGGTGAAGCGCTTCATGGTAATTGCCTTCCGCTATCGACGCTACCTGGCGCGCCTGAGCTGCATTCGTGTTGTTGCGATTAACAAGTGCCTCCTCGATCTCGGAATTACTTAGCAGCGGTATTTTCACCAGCTGGGTTCGCGACAAAATGGTAGGTAAAATCTGTTCTTCACTTTCTGCTACCAATATAAACAGCGTATCTGGCGGCGGCTCTTCAATAAGCTTCAGCAGCTTGTTTCCCTCCTTACCCAGGTATTCGGGCATCCACATCAACAGGATCTTATAACTGCTTTCAAAACTTTTAAGACTCATCTGGCGTATAATGTCGTTACACTCCTCTGCGCTGATGTTACCCTGCTTGTTTTCGGCGCCTATAAATTGAAGCCAGTCATAGGCATTGCCATAGGGCAATTGCTTCAAAAATTCACGCCATTCGGTAATAAACTGCGCGCTTAACGGTTTCTCTCCGCTCTTTTTTGTAATTACAGGAAAAGAGAAATGAATATCAGGATGAACCTGCGCGCGCGCCTTCATACACGCCGAACAGGTGCCACAACTGTCGGTATAAATCTGCGTAACCTGTTCGTTCAAGGTATCGCCGAACAGCGGAGAAGCTTCTGGTACCTTTTTGTTAACCTTTTCGCATACAAGGAATTGTGCAAAGGCAAGCGCCATTGGCAAGGCCCCACTCCCCTCTTTTCCCAAAAAAAGAAGCGCATGGCTAAGCCTGTTATTTTGAACCATTTCGGCAAGGTGCAACTTTACCTCAGCCTGCCCGATAACATCGTTAAACAGCATAAGGGCGAAGATAAAGTTTAGATTGCTTTTATTACACTTATACCTGTAGACTCCCGATCGCAACGCCTGGTATAACCGCCACGACAAATACCGGTGGTACCACTGCCGTTTGCTTCATTCTACTTAAACACACCCAAACAACGGTGTTTTTTTTTGGGAACCGGCAGCCGCTTTTCATGGCGACGGCCGTTGTGTCACTCCCTTGTACTGTATATTGTTATGGCAGCGAAGTACACAATTTCATGGGTTTTGCCCGACCCTTGCAAAAGAGTGAAAGTAGCATTAGAATATCTCTTTGCTCCGTCAGCTGCCACAAACATCTGGCTGTTAAAGTGGACATTGGTAGGGGACTTGGCCTACTGAAAAAGTCATTCCCAACTTTTTTTAAGTAAACGCCCTGGTATGCGGTACCCTCACCATGCATGTACAAGTGAGGAAAATACCCGCCTGGTATAAATAACAACAGCCCACACGGTTAAAGGTATGGGCTGTCGCAGATTATTGAAGTTGTTGGCTTCTACTTAAGGTATTTGGCGATCTCTTCACCAGATGGAAGCACTTTGCTGGGGAAATACTCCAGTAACTTACCATTCTCATCCAGCATAAACTTATTGAAGTTCCATTTGATAGTAGCATCCAGCACGCCGTTTTCTTCTTTGTGCGTAAGCCATTTATAAACAGGATGTA
>Ga0181464_1001727_pt1 | contig 10941 bp, 7 predicted proteins | sample InSIn2gowninarea_FD_119074 | JGI IMG/M metagenome (GOLD analysis project Ga0181464, IMG submission 119074) | Clean room microbial communities from NASA Spacecraft Assembly Facility at Jet Propulsion Laboratory, Pasadena, California, USA -... ...
GGGGTGGAGAGCTTAGCGGGGTGATGGCTGCCAAGCCAAAATTTTAATTAACATTCTATGTGAGGTTTTTGGGTTAGGCCAATAGGGGTCATGGCCCATTGGCCTTTATAAAAAAATTTGTAATGTAGTATTTGGGGCGGGGTGGGGTGGTGGCTCACCACCTTATTTTATAATTTCTTTGACTTTTATAAAGGGGTGGTAATTTTCAAAGTTATAGAAAATAAGGGATATTGGGAAAGTTAACGAGGCCACAATTTCGACTGATTTCAGGAGCTAGGTTTCATACCTTGGGGCCAGTTAAATTGTAGGACACTTGAACCTGGCCCACAGCCCAACTTTGACCAAAATTTTGATTGGATCGTTCTCCCTCATACAAGCTTGGATTGACGAACTATTCACACCTCCACGATTAGGATGATGAGATCTACGCTCTAGTCCTAGGTTGACATCATTCTGAACACTTTGATTTTTGAGCGTTCATAAACCCTCTTTGTCCTTTATGTCTCTGGAGCTACCTAGATCAATCCGCCCCACTGAGGAGCTTTTGATCCTCCAAAATCATGAGAAATAATCCACAACTTCTCTATACCTTGTCTGCATCACAAGTGTCTTGAAAAGGTCTCGCTTCCATGTCCTTCACCTTTGTTCTTCGGGGCCTTAAGCGATGAGTCAACACCTGCTACCTCCACAACCTGTAGTACACTGTTTTACACATTACATGCTTGAATTTCATGACCAAATAATTGTTTCTGGGAAAACTAGTGTCTTTTCGAATGACTAGCCCTCTAGGTTTGGAAGCTACCCTATAAACAACAATTTAAAGCAATTCACAATTTCTTCTATGTGTAACAGATAAGAGAAAGATAAAGGAACCAACCTGGAACTTTCGCTTAATCCCTTGATTTATCTATCTCCCCCTTGACCGAGCTTGCAACTTCTCCCTGTAATTAACCCGCTTGGAGAGTACCTGTAGAAACACAATAACAAATAACCATCAAAGCATCTTGATCTATTACAACATAAACATTACATAATCATATATATAATGGAGATACAATAGCATTCACAAATGATAACATTCACAATTGCACAATTATATGGAAGAAAACTTGAAGAACTTTATTAAATAGAAGGAGAATTACAACCCCAGTTGTCTGATCCAGCATCAATCCCTCTTCACCTCATGAAATAGCAAGATCACACCAACAATACAATGCTCTTTCCTCAATTACAAACTATTAGCACTTCCTTGCAATTCACAATATTCTAGCCTCCAGATCTCTTAGATGAGGGATCCATTTATAGATGTGTGCAAGGGTGTGAGTAATCTCTAGGGTTTTGATTAGTATCATTCCAATTGTTACATTTGGTTCCACTTGGATATTTCTTGGATCTCTTACTCATCCCTGGGCGAATTCAGAGAGGCAAGTGTCATAGAAGAAGTTTCTAGAAGATTCCATGAGCAACCACCTAGCAAACTGTCTCAGACATTTGTCCATCCTCACCCATCGCACCCTATAGAAGGCCTAATCAGTATGCATCGCACCTGAGCAATGTACCACTCAGTATGCATCAAACCTGGCCATTGTAGCAGTCAGTATGGTTCAGTTTAGGCCATTTCTGGATGGTTTCTCAAGTGGAAACTTTGGGGAATGATGTAATCAGATGACCATGTTCTTTTAGGGTATGAAACAAATCTTTTAGGGGTTGATGAGCCATAGTTTATCGACATATGAGTTTGGGGTTGAAGTGCCCAAATATGTCTATAACAGTTTCCCCCTAAAGCATGAAGTCGTAAATCTTGATGTCAGGTGAAATGCTTTATCATGAGGATCCGAGGATTCGAATTGGAAGGTGACCTGTATAAGTTACAATAAAATACATCATCATAATATAATTTTTCATGATCTAGTTGAGGCGGGTATTCCCATGCACATCTTTATAAATTCATTTCATGTACATAGATTAGATAGTCATCGGCAGATGCAGACTGGTGATCCTTCAAATGTAGAGTCATCATCCTTGGTTTGGGTGACCATCTGTGTAGCGTCTTTGTACATTTGATGTTCTTATATCCCTGAATATATCACAGCCCGGATGGATGAAACTAGATCCAGGGTCTTCAAACTCATTCAATATTCGCCGGATGTACAAGTCAATCCATGTGAAGAGATGTTCTGAAGTCGAACATGGAAAGACATCTTCTCATTACCAGCCAATAATGTGAGCTGTTAACAGAGGTGAGAGGAATCACTGATAATGATAATGACCCTCAAGGTACTATAGTACAATTCACATGGTGTGAATATATGATCTAATGTCGAACACCACGCAAAATCTTTTGGTCGAAGGCCATTAGTGTCAACCTATCACCGAAAGTGAGAAACTTGCCATTGAGGCATGCAAGCTTCAAAGTACTGAAAGGGGTGTTTCTAAGTCAAATTCTTTGATAATGAGTTGATGTTGACAAGAAGTGACTCATCGTAGGAGGGCCTTGATGTATCCCACATCTACGACATGAAACAAAGCAAATGATTTCTAGAGGTGAAAACGATCTAACGACACAAGGTTCAGGAATGGTGGTCATGAAAAATGAAGGTTGAAGGTATTGCAGTGGATGAGGCATTAACTGGATTGTGGTTTCTCAATTGAATGACTTCTCTTGAACATGTTGGCGACACTGAGATGGATTGGTAGCGTTAACCCCAAAAGATGGATGGTGTGAAAGACCAATGGTGAGATGACTGGTGAACGGAATGACCCAACCCGACTCAATAATGGTGATGGAGTAAAAGTGTCATGTTCAATAGCGACCTGCTACCATAAGTTCTTCAAGTTTTTTCCCTCTTTTCCCCAGTAATTGCTGACCAGTACCTCTTTATTTTTGTCAAGCTTGAGGAGGATAACATATGCTTGTTCTATAGTTTTCCCTTCGAGCAAACCTGTCACTATGTTTTAACGAGTTTAGCAACAATGAAACTCGGTCTTGTCTGGAATGGACAAGTTTGTCGCTATTGTTTTAACGAGTTTAATGACAAGGATAACTCGGTCCTTTTCATGTTTAGAGAGTTTGAAAAGGGACGAAAAGAAAACTCCAAAATTTCTTTTTCATAAATTAATCCCTTAGGTCTAAAAAAGGATAAAATAATACAAAAGGGATGACCTTTCCGATCACTTTAACAAGCAGAAAAAGACAAGCGCTTGATCTTTTTCATGAGATAATCCCTTGGGTCCGAATAAGATTAAAATATACAGGAGGTATGGAATTTCCAAGCACTTTAACGAGCTGGAAAGGCCAATTTCTAGACAATATTTTCATATTTAACGAGTCTAAAAAGGGTTTAAAGGAGACTTGGTTTTGAGGACCGAGTGGTGTCTAGGGTAGCAACTAGTTTCGGGTAAGCTTGGAACTTCTCAAAACATGGTGATTTCTGTGAAGAGGCTAGCTAACAAGACCACTCATCATAACTATTCCTCAAAAAGGGTAAACAACCAAGTGGAAGCATTTGATCGACCATAAGAATGGAGGTGATGAGAGGTACACAACCAAGGCTCAAAAGGCTGATAGAATGGCAATCACAAAGGTTATTTACTGTAGGTGGGTTCATTTTTTGACAAGCTTGAACCATGGGGGAACTATGCTTGGTGTCAGTTTCGTTTTTACACAAGCTTGAAATGGCAAAATTATGCTTGAATCGGTGGTCAAAGATGTTCAATTCACTATTTAGCACACAGGTTCTTTTGTCGATCGTTCAACCTACTCAATCACTCCATCAGTAGTTTTACCCTTCACTTTCATCATTTCATTTCAAATTTGGGATTTTGGAGCTCTGGAGTGGTTTCCCCTCTCAATTTTCACCAATCGATTTCGGGAGATCCGGTGGACTATTCTCCATGCCGTCAAGACTAGGTAAGAGCTAGCCCTGAGATCTTCATTTTCATTCCATGTTTTCTTGATTCTGAGCTAGTTTTTCCATTTTTCTAGGCCCTTGGGGTTTGAAGAATTCATTCCCCAATCATCGCACCTAGCCTATATGGAAAGGTACGATGCATACTGAGTTGTACACTGTCCAGTCAGTATGCATCTCACCTTGCTCAAAGGCAGGGTGCGATGGACGCAGAAAGGCAACTTTACACAATGATTTTTCATCAAATGTTTTTCCTGTTTTTGCTCAAATCTGGATCCTAACTCATCTTTTGTCTACATTTCAGATATTTTTTGGATCAAGATGGTTGTCACATGGTGTGAATGAGAACATGAAGAGGAGGACATGATTGCTTTACATGACCAGGGCACAGTTGATGCATTAAGGAACTGTGGCTTGCTGAAGTTCTTCTGCATATCCAACATGAGGCAACAGATCAGTTTGTTGCAGTATTTTCTCGATGCTTGGGATCCGATTGACCAGGTATTCTAGATCAGAGGTAAATCCATTCCTTTGATGGTTGAGGACATCTACTTTTTTACAGGATTGTGGAGGCGTGGTGCCCCTCTTTCACTATCAGGATTCACTCGTGGGGGTGAATCCGTGAAAGATTACATTCGTCAGTTCTGTAGGGATGGATCTCAGCCCAGTAGGAGTGGTAAGATCAATACCTGGGATGTCACTGGTCAACCCTTGAGGACCATTTTATTTACCTTTGCTAGATTGGCTAGCAATGCCACCTTACATTTGGCAAACAGATCTTACATGAAGTATGCCCTGGAACCGAAGGTGTTCAATTGGTGTGAGGTGATACTTCCTTTCATAAAAGAATAAATCTCCAAAGTAAAGAATGGAAGAACCAAGAATTTTGGCTATAGATCCATATTGACTGCTTTTGCTTTGGATAGGATTCCACTGATGCAGCCTCAGAACATTTCATTGGGATTGCCAGCACCAAGGGAACCACGAATGCAGAGATGGGTTGATCTTATGGCCAGACATGCCGGCCAGTCACAGATTTCCTTCTCTGATGCCTTTTTTGAGTGGTTCCATTGTCAGGAGATGGTATTTGCGGAGTATCCATACATTGGGATGGATTTCCGAGGTGACCCAGATTTGGCATTACCAGCTGGCGAGTAGTGGAGTGCTATAGGTAAAATGATTCAGCCACATCTTTGTTTTTCAGTTTCATAATGTTTCTATGTTTTTAATGTTACCAAGACTAATCAAACTTATATGTGTGTGCAGATATTGGACCAGTGCAACTAGTGGCATGCCCACGGGCGGCAGATGACACTCCAGCAGGAGAGGCTATAGGGAGGGATGTCCTTCGCGATCTGGACATATTGGAGACCCTGGAAATGTTGTAGGATCAGATCGAGGGCCTCTCTCAGCATTCAGTATGTCAGGACCAATGAGCTATCTTTGAGGTTACAGCGCCATACTACTGGCGTACCGAGTCGTTGGACTAGGCTCCTGTGCATGATAGCACAGGCGGTGACATGTTATCACCAACATCATTAGTCTAGGATGTTTTTTCTGCATTCATTTTTGAGTTCCTTGGTCAGATGACCGATTTTGTCTTGGACACAAAACATTTTGTAAAACTATAAACAACTATCTATTTTTTATTTTCGGAGTTTCATTTTGGTTAAGCTACGCAATCTTGATGTGAATGTTGATGTGAAATGCTTTCTTTACAAATGTTGCAAATGTCTATTTAACACATAGTTTGCTAATGATTCAGTCAATGTGTTTAAGTTTCTGGAAATGTGTTGATATTGAATGGAATCAAACTGTCTTTCCAAAATCCTGACTCTGAGGAACATGCGATAAATAGCTGGGTTCTCAATGGAATAAACGCCAATGAGCTATAGAATGATAAGTTGTGAATCTAGCCTGACAATGAGTCGACGTATGCCATGTGAAATGGCATCAGAGAGAATTTCAATCAACACGATATACTCAGCGATATTGTTCGTCAATCAACTAATACATATCCCCTTGAAACTCACTAACTCGCCGCTTGGAGCGAAAAATGGCCCAGGTTGCAGAAGATAGGTTTTGCATACTACGACTAGCTGTGTCGGCATACCCAACAAATGGTTCCAAAAACTCTGACATCTGCAACAAATGTGAAGTGGATTACCTAACCAAAATGACAACTCTGAAAGAAAACACTCAAAAATGAAATAAAAGCATATATACAATGAGTTTACTACACTTAATCAAGTGTAGTAACGTTTAAGATACAACCCGTTTCGAGGCTGCAAGAGTGGAATCCCATCATAATCGACCAGCTCGTAGGCTCCTTATGTCAATACTTGTTTAACTATGTAGGGGGCTATCCATAATGGTTTGAATTTACCTACTCCTAATTTGTTAGAGTCTTGATCATAAAGCAAGACTAGGTTACCTTCTGAGAAGACACGAGGCTTGACATTTTTGTCATATTGCACCTTGATGCGTTTCTTGTGTGCTTCGTTAGCTAGCGCGGCATCACGACGGGTGTCATCCAGATGGATTAGTTCCAAGAAATGAGCCTCTTCTTCAGAAGTTTCGGGAAACAGATCAATTACAAGCTTGAGGGACGAGATTTCGCACTGAATTGGTAAGACTGCTTCCAGACCATACACCAACTGAAAGGGCGTAAATCCGGTCGCATTTCTCACGAAGTCCTATATGCCCATAGAGTTGAGTACAGGATTAAATGCCAATTTAGTTTGTGGACTCCAATCATTCTCTGCAGCATGTGCTTAAGGACTTTTTTGATTGCCTCAACCCATTCATTAGCCTATGGATAATATGGAGTAGAACTATCATGGGATAGTCCTAATTTGGAAGTCAATTCAATCATCATGTGATTGCGAAAATGCAACCCATGATCTGTGACTATAGCCTATGGTACACCAAATCTAGAAACTACATGATTAAAAAAGAAAAGAGCAGCCATTTCGCCGCTGTTGTTTAATGTAGGCATCACCTTGGCCCATTTTGTAAAATAGTCGATAGCGACTATAACATACCCATGCCCCCCAGCCGAGGTGGTGTTACATGTCATGAAATCAATGCTCCATTTAGCAAATGGCCCAACAACTACTACTAGATGTAGTGGTGCAGGTGGTAATCTAGTTTTGCGATCAAAAATCTGACAAGCATGGCAACTTCTAACTGTAATTATGCAATCTTTGAATATAGTGGGTCAGAAGTAACCAGCTCGTAAGATCTTTTGTGTAGTAGCGTAACCAGATAGATGCCCCCCACAAGCACCTGAATGATAGTCATTCAAAACCTTTTCAGCCTCCTCATGCGTGAGGCACCTTCGTAGAACTGTATCGACACCATGACGGTAAAGTGTATCACCAACGATCAAATAATCCTTGGCTTGGTATCGAGTACGTCGTTGTTTAGAGCGAGAGGTGTTAGGCCTAAAAGTTTGGGTTTGGAGATAGAGTAGTATATCCCCATACCATGGATCACTTGACGATATCAAAAATAGAGTCTCATCCATGATTGATGCTTTGGATGTTAAATCACTGGATGACGAGGGAAGGTCACAAAGTAACTCTAAAAAGACGAGAGATTTCTTTGATTTGGATTTGGTGAATTCCAGATCAAACTCCTGCAAAATGGCTATCCATTTGGAATATTCCCCCCCCAGTAATTGACACGACAAAATGTAGGTCATAGGGTTGCAATTTGACACAATGGTGGTTTTGCGAAGGAGAATGTAGTGTCGAAATCTCTGTACTACTTGAACGGCTGCTAAAGCCAACTTTTCAACATAAGAGTACTTGATTTCTGTATCATTAAGATTGCGACTTAAATAATATATAGGATGTTCAATTCCATTATCTTCTTGCACTAAAACCATGGCGATGGTTGTATCTGCAGCAGTGAGATACAAGTTAAAGTCTTTTTGATAGTCAGGAGCATACATTAATGATGCTTTTATCAGGGAATCTTTTAAAGCGTCAAAGGAAGCTTGCGCAACTTGATCGCAGTGGAAGGGTACTCCTTTTTTCAAAAGATGTGTATAACCTTTAGCGAGTTCAGCATAATGTGGAATGAACCTCCTCAGAAAGTTAGCTTTCCCTTGGAGTCTCTGAATCTGAAGCAAATTTGAAGGTGGAGGCATGTCAAGGATTGCCTGAACCTTAAATGGGCCGAGTTGAATTCTGTCCTTAGAAACTACAAAACCAAGTAATCGACCAGAACCAACATAAAACACACACTTGTGCGGATTGAGTCGTATCTTGTTCTGATGGAGAACAAGATTTTCCAACGTGAATATTCTCTACAATATTAGGTTTGGTTGAAATATTAATGGCGATAGTTTCTTCAATGTTGGACAGATTTCATTTGGAATCCACTATATTTATAGTATTTATTTAATAAAAAATCAAAAGCTGAAGGATGATTGAGGTCGTTTGAATAATCTTCATTGTCATCTCATAGGCGGGAATGATGGTGGTAATCTTCCCATGGTGTCTCTCCTATCATCATTGATTGGATGATTCCTTTGTCTGTAGAATGTATACGAGACCAAGGATTGGAAGAGGTACCATACTCTAAAGACCTATCTATCCAAACACTCGTTGAGTGCTGATTTGGGTTTCTCGGCCAGGCCCAGAAAATTTATTGCTACAAAGATTCTATGGGGCTTGGTGGCAACACCTTGCGATGATCCTCACTATCAAAATGGTAGGAGTTCTATCATATGACAGTTTTTCATTGTGGCCACTTCCGCAAGACCAGATGGAGGCGGGAGGGAAAAAGTACCCATTAAGGAAGGGTCTTTTAGGAGACCTACTCCAACATTTTGAAGCGATTGAGAACTTCCATGGATCAATGGAATGCTTCTAGTAGTTTGTGAACCGTTAGGAAAAAAGGTTAGTTGTTCAATGATTGTGATTACACCTTTGAAGGGAAATGCAATCTTTCCAAAATATGTAGACACAACGACAACCACAACATAAATCCAGGGCCTTCCCAGTAAGATATTGTAATCAAGGTTTCCATCAATGACCTCGACTTCAATCTCTACTGTCTTGTCCCCTAGTTCAACTTGCAAGTTACTTAAAATCCCATACGGAGTGTATGTTCTTCCATCGAATGCTTTTAATGTCGTTGATGATCATGACAAGGGTGGTGAACCAAGAGTTTTCCAGCAACTCATTGACATAATACAGGTAGATGCCTGCTCATCAATGATGGTTTGATGAACATTTTTATTGAGGGCTTTTACTTGTATAAGGAAAGCGGGTTGGGCTAGTAACTAAAGTGCATATTCTTTATGATTAAAGGACACAATATTGGAATTCGCTGGATCAATCCCACCTATCGCTAATAACAAATCCTGTTTTTGGGAGGGATAATTTGCAATACCTCAAGTACCGATATAGCGGATGGCGATTATGCTAGATCCTACACTATATTATAATTCTGAGTAGCTCGAGCACGAGGATTAATGTCGATTTATGTATGACTCCCTTTGGAAGCTTTATATTTAATTCAAGAATAATGGGTGGAACAACTTCTAGCGAAGTCATTGTCAAACCACTAGGTTAATTTGTAGCCTGTTGTTTGATGATGATGGATTTCCATAATCTTTATTCCTTGTCGATATCAAAGCATCATTTTTCTTTTTTGAGATGGATAGCATAAGCACTTGGGATGTGGAAGCATGATCGATAGCAACCAGATTAGTTTCTAAGTTTGGAAACGGATCAGTCAACACTGCTGAGGTACCTGAAGCCTTTAGAAATTTCGCAACCTCAGCTCGATGTGGACAATCTCTTGTATAATGCTCCTTGTTACATATGAAACATGGAAAATGAGGAGTTTTCTTTGGCCCAGTAGGGTTCTCAGAAGATTTTTCAGGAGTTGAATTCTCTTGTTTCTTCTTATTATTTTTCCCTTTCTTCCTGCCCCCTGGTTGCTTTGGATTGTTTCCCTTGTCAGATGACATGACATTAATCTCCGAGGCAAGAGGTTTGTCATTTGCATTCTAACTAGAAACAGCAAGAGCTTTACCAGATGGAGCCTTTGCGATTTGCATGCTTGAGGTATCGATCACACCGTCACTAGCATGAGAGTCCCTATTCGATTTAGGAGGAGGTGGAATGGAAAATTCTGGTCTAGGAGCGTCAAGAATTTTTATGTAGAGTGTTCCAGACTAAGTATAGATCAAGTCTAGATATTGGGCATGAGCAATGACTTTCTCTTCATTGACAACTCCTCCTTTCGCCACATCCTCAATGATAGATGGAAATAAGGACTTAATAAATCACTCAGCTAAAAGCTGATCAGGAACATATGTCTTTACCATTCGACAACAATGTCACCACTCATGAATATGATCAGATATGTGAGTGGCCATGGTTTTTTTTAAGTTGGTAAGGAGTTCTGTTCCCGTTTCATACCTTATGGGTAACTGAAAGTGGGTTAGAAAAGTAGTGGCAAGGGTGTTGAAGTTATCAAACAAAGCTCTAGGCAATTCAATATACCATTTTGCTATCGGACCAGTGAGCATTCTCTGAAAAAGGCAAATCCTAATCGAATCATCATTTAGGGTGTTAGATGAGCACCAAAGAAGAAAAGTCATTACATGATTCGATGGGTCTTCACCTGGATTTCCATTGAATTTAGGAATATCGGAGGGAAGTTTATGGGGAATTTTTGGCCACCAAGGGGTGTATGCAATTGGATCATTCGTCAGCTGGTTCAAATCTGGTAATTCTAGAGTTCTTACAAAAGGCAACTACTAATTCAAGTTAGGTGAAGCATACCCAGGATAAGATGGAATTGCTTGAGCAGAAGGTCTTTGCATACCAACATAATGTATCTGATGTTGGTAACTTTGATAAGGTTGTTGGACATAACCAGTATAGTTTGGTTGATGACATGTCACCGCCTGTGCTATCATGCACAGGAGCCTAGTCCAACGACTCGGTACGCCAGTAGTATGGCGCTGTAACCTCAAAGATAGCTCATTGGTCCTGACATACTGAAT
>Ga0181464_1001362_pt1 | contig 10939 bp, 4 predicted proteins | sample InSIn2gowninarea_FD_119074 | JGI IMG/M metagenome (GOLD analysis project Ga0181464, IMG submission 119074) | Clean room microbial communities from NASA Spacecraft Assembly Facility at Jet Propulsion Laboratory, Pasadena, California, USA -... ...
GGGGATGTTAAGCTGTATATATAGCCTTGCACAATAACAAGCTTGACTGAATTTTTAACCTTATATTTGTGTACTACAGTATTTGTATTCATTTTTTATGAAGTCTATCTCTAGGCACCGTTGATAGCTTTTACCCTGAATTAAGAGATCTGAAGTACTACTATTACTGGCATCAAAAGGAAAATACATATCAAGGCACAATATTCTTCAGAGGTGGAGATACCCAACAGCTAAAATCAGAAACTTGTCTAAAGGAAAAGGGTTCTATAATCTGGAGTCTGGACACTAATGAAGAAGCCTTGGTATGCAGTTGTGCCTAATCTGTTCATGAACCCAGGAGACGTAGGTCGAGGGATAAATGTTTGGCAGATCAATTAGAGAGACCCCAAACAATTTCAACTAATTGAACTCCGTCAAGTTTGTGCTAACACCTGTGATTTTCAGGCTTGTAATAGCTTGTTGTGTCTTATTTAAAATAGCAAGATCAAGGTATACTCTATTTAGTGAACTTTACTATTTTTGGCCAGGTTTCTTGACTGAACAGAAGCATTGCCTTGTACAAACTTCCAATCTGTATTCTTGCACCTATGGTGATAAAATTGGACCAGGTTTAGTAACAGATGTTGTCTTTTCCAAAGTTTAGGTCTCACTCAATTCAGAGTTCCCTAGCCAATGTTATATATCAAGTCATGCAAGGTGCTATTTGAAGGTTCCCAAACCAAACAAGAATTATCTTGATATCAAATGGTATGAACTTGATACTTAAAATAGCACGATAAATCTGAAAATACACAATGTATACCAAATAAGCAGAGGTTAACTTTTAAATGACAGCAATGATGAGTTACACAATAACCCCTTATACATTGGGACAACAACTCCCTAATAACCCAAGTGCATTCATATATCAAAATCATAAGTCCATGCATACACTATTGTTTTATTGACCTCTATATATACATATTCTCATTCGTTGCCCATGTAGGCCCACTACTAGGCTGACCTATTATTACATATACAATTGACCCTATATATACCTCCTTCATGGTCACACTGTCCAATGCTTGAAGCATGTCTTCTTACACAAAAATGATGTCAAGCTTGTGTTTCAGTAGTAATCTCACGAGAAATTTGGTTTTAGATGTTGAGCCCAAACCTCAAATATTGTAAGAGAGAAATATCATTTTGGAACCTTCTTGGCACATCCAGTGCTCTGTCAGTGATTGTTTTTCTTTCCTCTTGAACATCTTTACTTGTTTGAAACATAGTCTTTGTTACCATTCACATGCATGGGTAAAATTTTCCTCCTATGATGCATATATCCAACCAGCAGCCATGCATATTCTTCACTTCTCCATAGTGCATGTGATTGGTGAGGCCTCAGATGCCCCTCTCAGCTCTCATTCAAATCAATTTTATAGGGTGCCACATGCTTATGAGGTACATTATTTCCATTCTTCATAATGAGTGCTATTTTTCATATATAGGGGTCATGTTAGTGATCATTGAGAACACCTCATTATTTCCATTCTTCATAATGAGTGCTATTTTTCATATATAGGGGTCATGCTAGTGGTCATTGAGAATTTTGTTGGATGGATCAAAACACTCTTTATTTGTGCCTTTTACTTTATTTTTAGTTCAGTCGAAAGTCATCATACTCTCCTAGCAAAGTGAGGCATTTCTTGGGGTTGGCTATAATATTGGGGAGTTCTTGAGAAAGGTTATCATGGCCATATCTCCACCATACATAACATTTTACATCTTTCGTCCATACTTCCATTCATGGTTGAATTGTACATGTTCCCCATCAGAGATCCACCTTTTAATGGTCCCAGGAGAAAACGGGGTTAATAAGGCTGAGGTTGATGCTAATAAAAAGACAGTTAAGAGCAATCATGAAATGTCAAAATGCAAAAGAATAGTAAAAGGGATACATAATGCCATAAAATCCAAGGCAAATTGAGCAATGCCCCCTCACATGAGGCCATCACCCCTAGTCCTATGCATTGAATACATCTATCAAAAAAGGATTAATGAAGCATCTCGATGTCCTATGCAATGAACTACATATAAACAATGAACCTGATAAACAAGACTATAAATGCATATATACACAATTATTGTGTGAGATGATCCAATTCAAATATTGAGGAAGGGTGAAGAGAGTTAAAAGGAATAATAAAGGGATAAAAAGACACAATACCAAGGAAAGGTTAACTCAAAGCATTTGGGAAATCCTCAACAAAGGCATTTTTGTGAGGAATATCCATTGACCTTACTTGACTGTGCAAGATAGCTAATGAACACCTCGTGTCCCCTTTATCATACTCATCTTACATTTCACATCTCCATTGATGGGATCTTTGAGACCCATTTCCTTCTTTGGGTTTAATTGCATGTCTTTATCCATGATTCTTGAGGACATTCTCCTATTTTGATGATCATTTGGACCATTCTTGAGGACATTGGGCTTGTTGGTGACCTTGTACCCCTAAGAGAGGGTTCGTACCCCTAAGAGAGGGCATGACACCCCCATAATGGCATTGTATCTTCTTGATAAGCATTGAACCTTCCCTTGATGATGATGGATGTGATGACGATATCACACCCCTTTGAAGGGGTCATGGCACCTCCTCTCTTGATGATGTCATGCCCTAGCTCATTGCTAATGGAAAAATCTTCTTGCGAACATGAGAACCTTCCCTCAAGAGTGTTGAAGAATCTAGGGCACTTATAGTTAATGTGATTCTTCTTAGCTTGATAACTATTTGTGAGGAGTTTTAGCATAGTCTTCACTTCTTATTATTAGAGTGTGTCTTCTTAGTTCATCAGATAGCTACCAAAACAAAAGAGACAAGAACACGTGATGTTGGCTTTCTGTCAGGGCCAAAATCTTGCCCTCAATTGATGAATACCAAGACCTTGATCCTTGACCTATTAGGCCACTCCAATACCAAGACACCAATCCTCTTCTACATCAATGCTAAGATCGTCATCATTGTTGCTCCATCACCGAGGTCTTCATCTATGAGGTCTATATATGTATAGGAGACCTGAGTATAGATTCACTGATATTATGACAGTGTCATAATAACCTTTATATCTTCATCAAGAACAAGATTGTGACTGCACTTGTATGCCGAGATAGTGTGTTATTATGAGTTCCTTCAATTATGTCGAGGCAGTGTGTTACTGTGAGATCCTTTCATCATACCGAGACAATGTATTACTATGAAACACTTCCATCATGCCTAGACAGTGTGTAGTATAGAAGGATTATGTAGATCATCCTTACTATGGTTATGACAGTGCTGAGATTTGTACCAAGGAGGAGATTGCGTCCTTCCATCATGCTGAGAGTATCTCACTGTATCATCCATCCAAGGTTGCAGTGACACTTCCTCATCTGAGATCCTGAACTGCTGCTCCTAATCCGAAATTGCTGCACCTCTTGTACACATCCTAGATTGCAGATAAGTCCGAGTTTCTTACTGCACTTGTCTGAGATTTCAAAGCTCCTGTACCTTCATCCAAAATGTCATAGACATCCGAGATTGTTGTTTTATGTGGTGACTTCAACAAGCTATTTATAGTTGTCACATCTCTATAAATAAGCCGACATGACAGTGAAGTGTTGTGTCACTTCATTTGAGTCGACATGACTGTCCTTTATATCATTTTGATGTCTGACTTGACTGCATTTGACATCATTTTGTTTACTGCTCAATAGGATTGCGCTTGTCTTGGATGGTTGTTCTAGACTAGTATTCATTTACACATAGGCTCAAGAAGAGCTCCTTATACATAACTTTGACTCTTTGATTTTCCTAGACCTATGAAATGAGAAAGAAACTCATTCTTAAAATTTACGAAAATAATATTTGTTTTTCTTGACAAGTACAAAGATCAAAATTACATTTATAAATACTGAACCTAGTTAAACTTTCTTCAACACTCCCTCTTAACTAGGGAGGTATTTATAATGGTACTTGATCATTCTCAATCTGAAGAATTTCTCATAAGAAGAATTAGATTGGTAACCCATCTGTATAGCATCATAGTAACCAACATTGTTTCCACAGCAAGGCCTTCACTGACAACTCTATCTCTCATCAGATCAGAGCACAATGTTGGCGAGACCAATGACTATAGACACCTTTATCATTGTCTCTCAAGGCACATACCCACTTGGGTGTTCACTGAGTATGACCTTCTAGGACTATTCTTATCTTAGGTTCTCAGTGCTTAAAGAATATCAATCCTCTTGCCTACTCTTGTCTTGGATGCCCTACACATCCTCAAAGAGCATCGGATGCCAGATGATTACCCAACCCTTTATTCTTTCTTCCAAAGTGAAGACAAGAATGTTGTGTCTATCTCTCCCTCTCAAGTAGGGAGGATATCATGTGTCTTCATTTCTCTTCATGGCCTTCACCTAGACTTACATCTGTTAGTCCTGGTCTAGTGCATGACACATGAAATAGAAAAACACAAATGTCACTCCTTTTTGATTAGGGGTGATCCAATCCAAGCTCCCTCTTGATCAAGGACTTATCAGGGCTCCCTCTTAGCTAGGGACTCTTCTATACATCAACAACTTCTTTCTTCGTGGGTTCTTCAGTTGCTTGATCAACTTCTCTCCTTGATGTCATGAAATTTAGTTGAGCTTCTTCCTTGTAGGGCAACAACCATTGATCACTTTCCTCCTTAGTTCATCATGTCATTCCTTTCTTCATGGCAAATGGCCTTCTTCATATCTGGAACCTTCGTTATATGACTACTTTTTTCTCATCATGCTTCTTCCATCCACCAAATGAATGCTAGTTGTACTTGTATTTACAACTCTTGTTTAAGTAGTCTTGCATTATCCATATATTATTCAATAAATCAAAACACCATATTAAATTAAATCATACCTTACGAGATGGCTCTTCATCATGACATCTTCTTGTAGGTACCAACATCCTGCACACATATTGACACATCTCCCAAAGATATCCATTGTCAAGGGTCTTCATCTTTTTCAGACTTTCATCAGAGTCTTCATATCTTTCTGGGAGATTTCCTAGTCAAATCTTCTTGGTCTTTTGGATGTTGATTGCCTTCATCATGGTTGCATATTTCACGATCTCTTCCTTCCTCACACATTCCATTCCTAGTAGCTTTCAATCAAAGTTTCTTTATTGTAGTCAATCACCTCATACTTCATATGAGGACATATTATGTTGATTTCATCTAGTGTGACTTATGCCTTCCTGCATTCTTTTAGAGGAGGGGATCCTTTTTCTCTTGATCATGCTTCTTGAGATAGAAGCAATGATCCATGTTACCTGCAACCATATGACATGACATTATAATATTAAACACAAGCATACATACCTTATTTTACCTTCAGGTCATTGAGGCTTCTTCCAGCAGCTTCCTTGATTGAAAAGTTCTTCAATCCCTTGAGTTGGAGTTCTTGTTGAAACGCTTGCTTTCTCTCTAGATTAGTCAACCCTACGATGATGATTCCATCAGAGAATTTTGAGGATCTTGTATATCCCCAACTAGCAGATGTTTCCTTTTTGACTTGATGTATGATGAGCCTTGTCCTAGATGACTTCTTCCTTTCCTTCAATGTCCACTGAGGTTCCCAAGAGCTATATCCTTCATGTTTTGTCTATCATGGATTTTTGTCCTTCATGATTCCTATGGTGATGTCACGAGCCCTTGTTTCTAATGCTTCCATGATGCTGCGATGCATCTTATCATCATTGTCATATCTTATAGAAGCTTATGATAGGACCCTTTTGTGAGGGATATTAGCCCAATCATAGAGATCTGTTACTCCCTTTTTCGTTGGCCCTTTTCTTTAGCTTCCTCCATTTATTTGGTGATATGAGCTTCCATAATTTTAGCTATACCTATTCTTCCTTGTTTGAGGATCAAACTTCCCTTTTCTTTCTGCACATGATTTAGTCCTTTACCCTTCAATACTTTTGCCATCCACTTGTCTTTCTCTATTTAGCATAGAGACCATAAGTTGTCGAATGAGGTAACCTTCTTATCCCATGAATATTTGTTACCTTGATTATCTGTTAGTGCATTATGGTTATCTTCCTTTCTAGGTCTTGTAGATGGAAGATATCCTATATCCTTTGATACCCTTCACTTTCATGTAGATCAGGTTTCATGTGACCTTCTTCGTTGCATCTTTAGAGAATGAGTTTATCATCTACATCACTTTGATGTCTCCAATATTTCTATGTGAGGGGATATTTCATAAGAATCCCTTTCCATAGATTCAGAGGTGACCTATTGATATGTTTAATGAATCCAACTTCTTAGAGGACTATGACTATCCCCCTTCTTTATGCAAGGAATATTGATAACCCATCCAATTCATAGATGTCCTTGCAATCATGAAGTCATTTTAACCAAACTTGAATATAGAATGAAAAGATACTTACTTGTCATGTGAAGATGAAATCTTCACCTTGATGCTTTCTTGAATTGTCTCCTTCAATGAGATTATTGCTTGAGTTGCCTGGTACAATTGTGTTCCAAGACATTTCTTGAGACTTCCTTGCCTTGTTCAGCACCAAGCTAACTGCTTTTATAAAATGGTGAGATTACTTGATTCCTTGTGATGGTATGAAATCGAAATCAAGAATTTTAGAGTACTGTCATGATGCCCATCTGAGATGTGGCATTGTGTTCTCCTGTTGAAGTGATATAGTTGTAATGTATGTCCTTGTAACCTTGTTGTAGTGCTCCTTGCTAGAGTAGAACGTTGCTTGAGTTGACTAGCATGAGCAAAGATTTTTGAGGCCTTCGAGCACTGTTCAATACCAAGCATCGAAACAGCTTCAGACTTAAGTTATTGATATCTATGTGGTATGACATAGATTGTAATGACACCCAATTTGGGGCTAGCAACAAAACTGTGAGATGTACTTCTTTTGACTGTGATCTGAATTTTGAGCAATGGTATTGGGACTTCACTTTATTTGAGATTACTTGATCTTGAATTGTCTTGTTGTTGTATACCACTTGTTGAACACTGATCTTTCAATTCCTTCAACTTGTTTTGATGCCCTTCTTGAATCTGATCCTTAAGTGTCTCTTTTTGTTTCCCTTTCCTTGACTTTAGCACCTTAGCTCTGATACCATGTTGAAGAATCTAGGGCACTTATAGTTAATGTGATTCTTCTTATCTTGATAACTATTTGTGAGGAGTTTTAGCATAGTCTTCACTTGTTATTATTAAAGTGTCTTCTTAGTTCATCAAATAGCTACCAAAACAAAAGAGACAAGAACACGCGATGTTGGATTTCTACCAGGGCCAAAACCTCTCCCTCTTGGAGAGGAAAACCCGCACAAAATTATTCTTATAGAGATTCCAATTGATGAATACCAAGACCTTGATCCTTGACCTATTAGGCCACTCCAAGACCAAGACACCAATCCTCTTCTACGTCAATGTTGAGATCATCATCATTGTTGCTCCATCACCGAGGTCTTCATATGTATAGGAGAGCTGAGTATAGATTCACTGATATTATAACATTGTCATAATGACCTTTATATCTTCATCAAGAACAAGATTGTGACTGCACCTGTATGCCGAGACAGTGTGTTACTATGAGTTCCTTCAATTATGCCGAGGCAGTGTGTTACTGTGAGATCCTTTCATCATACCGAGACAATGTATTACTATGAAACACTTCCATCATGCCTAGACATTGTGTAGTATAGAAAGATTACGTAGATCATCCTTACTATGGTTATGACAGTGCTGAGATTTGTACGGAGGAGGAGATTGTGTCCTTCCATCATGCCAAGAGTATCTCACTGTATCATCCATCCGAGATTGCAGTGACACTTCCTCATCCGAGACCCTGAACTGCTGCTCCTAATCCAAAATTCCTGTGCCTCATGTTTCCATCCGAGATTGCAGATAAGTACGAGTGTCTTATTGCACTTGCCAGTGGTGACCTCAGCGGGCTATTTATAGTTGTCAGGTCTCTATAAATAAGCTGAGATGACAGTGAAGTGTTGTGTCACTTCATTTGAGCTGACATGACTGTTCTTTATATCATTTTGCTGGCCGACTTGACTGCATTTGACATTGTTTTGTTCACTGCTCTTCTCAAGAGGATTGTGCTTATCTTGGAGGGTTGTTCTAGACTAGTATTCATTTACACATAAGCTCAAGAAGAGCTCCTTATACATAACGTTGACTCTTTGATTTTCCTAGACCTATGAAATGAGCAAGAAACTCATTCTTAAAATTTACAAAAATAATATTTCTTTTTCTTGACAAATACAAAGATCAAAATTACATTTGTAAATACCAAACCTACTTACACTTTCTTCAACATAGAGAACCCAAAATCAAGGTAGACAACGGTTCGATATACTCCACAAAAGTCTCTTTGATTTAAAGAAACAATAATTCAAATGCGTGAAAGAAATAGAGAAGATTAGGGGGTGCACCATTTTACCATCATTCGTCCTAGTGCAACCTGATTTGAAGGAGCACCTGATATCTCGACTCCAGCTTGTGTGACTCATTTCCTACACAAAACAACAAAGACTATTCTCCAAACTTCCTTTCAACAATAGATTGTTAGCTAAACTAATATAATCAATGCAATGAGATCTAATACATGAAAATAACTTGGAATGGTGAGGGAAAAATCATATAGATCAATTTATATTGATTATAAAGATAATAATAATATAATTGTTAGAAATATTGAGAGGGGGAGTGAATCAGTGTTTCTTTTACAATTGTTACTTTTATTCCAGTTAAGATCACTTAATAAATCAGAACACAAAAATGTACAACAAGAGAATAATTTTATTAGTAAGAATGGCAAGGACTCTAATCCTATTTTTTGCAACAATTCAAGTACAATAACACTTCAAGGGTCCAACCTTAGATGAAGACTCTAATCTTCAATCAAACTAGGCTCCAACCTGTACTGTACTACCAAAAGCCCCAACTTCGTCTACTTGAGGACTCCAATCCTCTAGGGTTCCAACTCTCTTATCTGGCTTAGTCTCTAACTTGGTCTTCTTGAGGACTTCAATAGGGCTTCAACCCTCTGCTTTTGTTCTTCAAAGTGGGTTCAATAGTCCTTCAAGGTTTCCAATATCTTCTTCAACAAGCCTTGATAATACCCCCAAGATCGCCTTTAATAATGCCCTCAAATAGTCTCCAAAATGCCTAGTCCATCCAGGTCAACCTCAGTGATCATAGTAGGTGTCTCCAAGAATCTTCATGTCACCCAAATAGTCTTTTCCAAGGTTACTACATGAGGACTTCAACAATGCACCATGTCTCCAAGAATGACTCCAAGACCAACTTCTACAAGTCTTCAAAAATGCTTTAAGATGTCTTCAATAAGCTACTCAAGATACTCTCCAAGATTTGTAAATTTCTTAGAATGCCTTAAAAGGGTTCTTCAATACTGCTTCTACAAGGTTTCAAATATGCTCAACAGATCTTTAACAAGGCTGCTCCAACAAGGTTTTTCAACAAGCCTTCAAAAGGAGTTTGAGCACAACTGAGTCTTCAACGAAAGTCTTCAATGTTGTCTTCAATAAGACTATCTTCAAATTGTCTTCAACAAGATCTTCAAGAGCAACTCCAAGTCAAAAAGAGTCTTCGAGTTGGCACAATTCTTCCATAATAGTTCTTCTACAAATTTCTTGAATGATGCTTCCAAGAACGTCTTTAATTAGGCATCCAAGAGCTTCTCCAATATTATTTCAACAATCTTAATCCATTTCAAAAATCTACAAAAAGACTTCACTGATCTCAATACCAAAATCTTCCGCTACAAGTCCTCTTTTTATCTGGTTTGCAAAAAGACTTCACAACCCAACACTGTGCTTTCAAATGTCTGCAAAAATTAATGCTTCCAAAGAGTATAACTGTGAAGAAAGTCCAATACTATGCATTTAACTAAGGTTAGCAAGAAAGACCAATACTGTGTCTCCAAACAATCCCAAGACTATATTTTTAATTTAGCTCTGTTCTCAAGCAAAGATTGTACAGTTCACTGTTCCAAAATTTTGTTCTTATAAGATGTCTCAAAGTCTCCAACACTACAAGTCGGAATGTACTTCCACAAGACAAGACAAGGCTGAGATTCGCTCCACAGAGAAGGTCGAGGAGAAGGCCTGAGGTGGCTAGCCACAAGGCTAAAATTGTAGGTCTAAAGTGCTGGCCACGGGGACAAAATTCTAGGCTGTTACAGACCTTTCTCAAGGCCAAATTGCAGTCCTATAATAGGTGCCACAGAGGCCAAAATCTGGTCAAATTTTACTCCTCCATAGAAGCTCATGTCTGAGGGAATTGCATAGGATTATTCCATAGGTATGAGGGTTCTCATAAGTCCACAAGTCCAAGAAACTTTCCGACAGATCCAAATAGAATTTCTTCACAAATTCATTGTCCAAAACAAAGATCCACAAGTCCAAGTATGCTTCTGATATGTGTCTTTTTCATCCTTTCTTCTTATCCTTGATCACTAAATTCTCTGAACTTATCCTTGTGTGAACCGAGTTGGATGACTGAAATGATGAGTTCAAGTTTATATTTATACACAGTTGACCTTATTATGAAGACACACAACTCTTGGAGGAGGAACCAACTTGTACATGTAGGCTTAGGCTAGCTAGGTTAAAAAATGAATTATTCCAACTTGTAAAATAATTTTCTCTCAAACTATAAGGAGTTAGGAGGCAAGTAAACACTCATTGGAAAGGGCCGAGTGTCCTCTACAAGATGGTAAGAATTATTTCAAGGTAATGTGTCTAATGTCAAAAAAATAATTTTTCTTTTATGACAGTCCCTATAATTTGTAACAACACATTAGAATTTATGATATGATATTTTACATGATTAGGGCATTAGGATTAGAGCATTATATGATTAGAG
>Ga0181464_1001403_pt2 | contig 10933 bp, 5 predicted proteins | sample InSIn2gowninarea_FD_119074 | JGI IMG/M metagenome (GOLD analysis project Ga0181464, IMG submission 119074) | Clean room microbial communities from NASA Spacecraft Assembly Facility at Jet Propulsion Laboratory, Pasadena, California, USA -... ...
GGAGGGTGTGATGCATGTTGAAAAGCCCTTCTATGGGGTGCGATGGGTGAGAATGGACAAATGGCAGAGGCAGTGTGCAAGGTGGAAAATCATGGAATCTTCCAGAAGCTTCTCCTGTGACACTTTCCTCTCTAAATTCGCCCAGGGATGAGTAAGATATCATCATTCTCCAAGTGGAATCAAGAACTATCAGAGAGAGGACACTAATCAAACCCCAGAAGTTGACTCACCCCTCTTTCAAACATCTATATATGGATCCCTCATCCCAGAGATCCGAAGGCTAGAATTTTGTATCTTGTAAGGAAGTGTTGTTGGTTTCTTGCTGCAACATCATAGTGTTGGGTGATCTAAGATTTTCATGAGGTGAAGAAGGGCTTCTTGCTGAGAGGATGACGCTGGGTCAGAACAATTGGTTGTAATCCTCCCCTGCTTTTTTTTCTTGATATCAATAAAGCTATTCAAGTTTTCCTCCACATTCTTGCATATTTTATGATATATGTTTGTGTGTGGTCAATATACATCTGATCTTATATTGTTTATGCTAGTAGATCTCTGTTCTCGGATAGTATTGTGCTGCTTTGATTCTATAGGTGCTCTTTGAAGCTGGGCTGACGAGGAAGCAAGCAGTAAGGATCTATCAGAAGGGAGAGGAATCAAGTGAGGAACCAAGCGCAAGATTGAGGTTGGTGTCTTCATTCCTCTCTTATCTATTTGTCATAAAGGAATACGAATGTAGCCTTACTCTGTTTGTTTCTAAGGTTACTACCACCCTTAGTGGGACTAGCAATTCTGCATAGACACTATTCCCGGTAACAAGTGGAAATTAACTTTATCAAGCAAATACTCCCTATCTTTCTCAAAATATTTTCTAATGGATTTGTTAATGTCTATCTACTCCAAAGGTGTAGATGGCTCACTCATTTGGTCTCCTTTCCTCTTCATGCCCTTGGTTCTAGGCCTCTCTAGCTTGAATTGAAATTTACTGTCCTCCATTTGTTCTAAACCAATGACTTTCTTACCTTTTCCTGGCTCATCCTCTACACCCATTCTAGGTTTTGACATTACTATTTGTTCACTTTAAGTTATCTATTTTCCTGCTGCAAAAATGTAATCATGTAGTTGGATTTAGCCAAATCATCTTTCAAACCTCTAATCTCGGCCTCTTTCTCCATGACATTTTTCTTCAATGATTTTCCCTATTTTTCATTAATATTCCTACCAACTGATGTTTCATGGTGATGTGGAGCTACTTCCCTGTCAACTGAAGTAGGCTTGGCCCTTTCCTCTTCTTTAGGAGAAAACACAAGCCTATTCCCTCTAATGTAGGTTAGAGTGATTTCTGCCCTAAGTGTCTTATTCAACCAAACTCTACTAGATGAGCCAACCTCCCTTGGTTTGGATGATGATGGTGGTGTACGGTGGCTAGTAGGCTCACTAATAGAAGGCAGAAATACTGTGGACTGCATGAAGCTTTCCCAAGAGATGTTCCTCTTTTCAAGTTGGTGTAGGACAATGATTTTAATTAAATCTTGGTGGTAGAGACTAGCTTGGTGATCATCCTTTTTATTTAGAACTTTCTTTGCCATCTTAACTAAATTTTTGTAAAGGTAGTGAGATAGGTTGAGAGGCTTTACATCGGTGAAGTGCATCAACAATCTGATATGATACTTATGCACTGTTGAAAACCTACCCTCACATGTAAAATATTTCATGATGAACTTCATTAATGGAGAAAAACTTTCAAGCAACAATCGAAAAGGAAAAATACCATTGGGAGCCTCTTTGAACTGAATTTTGATGAAAACCCTGTAATTTGATGTGTCCAAATCTGAGTTTTTGAACCACTTTTCCCCATTGTTTCTTATCCCTTTGGCAACAACTATTGTTTTTTATGAAATGATGAATTCCACCTCAACAATATTGACCTTATCTCCTCTAAGGTTTGTGGAAAACAAGTTGGTTAGTTTAGCAAGATAACCCACTTGTTGGATTTGCTCACAAAACCCTAGGCAACCAACATTTTGGAAACACTGCTTAGAAAATGGTGAGGGGACCAAATCTTGAGTGTTAAGGGGTTCAAACCTTGACACTTTTCCTCCCTTTTTGTAGGTTTTCTTTTGAGTTTCCATATTCAAATGTTGAACAACAAACTAGGTTATGAGGAATGGAAAAAACTGAGTTTTAATTAGGGAAACTGGGGATTTAGGTTTTGTAATTCGAAGTGAGGGGAAAGAGGAGTTATGGAGGTAATTAAGAAATCATCAAAAATTGGGACGTGGGTAGGGGTCCTAGGGACCTTAGGGAAGTGATAAATAGGATAGGAGTGATGGGATGGACAACAAATAATTTTTACACAGTCCACGCTACCCTTTCTATTGAAAACGTAGTGTGGGGTCTAGGGTTTTCCCTAGAAGCTATGGGGATGAATGAGAAGGATTAGAAATTATAGGGGAGTTATATATCAGTGTGAGGAAGGGTAGTAAGTGTGGGGAAACTAGTTTAGTTGTGTGCCAATTAACTCACAAAGTGAAAAACTAGCTTTGAAACCCTAGGAGAAGGTTCCACACCTTTTAATTGAAAATTTCACTTTGTTGAGGTGGTGTTTGCCTTTGGCACACCTATATTGAGTTGAGAAGACATTCTCCCATTGAAGAAAGTGTTTGGAGATGTCTTTCAAGCCACGCTTGCAAGAAAACGTAGCATCTAGATGAAAACATACCAAGCAGGCTAAAAACGTAATGTGAGAGTTTGAGATGCACAATAAGAGTGAGATTTGATGTTGAATGAGTTTTTTTGGCTATGGATGATTAATTGGAATCTTTTGTGCATGTTAATGATGAAAAAATGTTTGGAATGTCTTTAAAACTTACAAAAACACCTTTTCTTGTATATGTCAAAGGATGACAATATACCCTTCCTTTTGCAGTAATATCTTCATAAATGTTGATTGATACCTTTTATTAGTTTTATTTCCTAACATTCTATCTCCCTTGGTCTGAAGACTTAAGATACATAACAATGATGGCTCTTTGCTTTTAATTTGGACATAGTATTAACAACATCGGTGGAAACCATAGACCAAGACTTAAATGCTAACACTTCAACTGATTCGAGACTAGTAATAACATGACCATGACAACTAATGAGAACCATGATTACTGAAGGGAGTAGCACTAACCTAGACTCAACAACCAATGATCAAGATTTTTTATTTGAATACCTAATGAAACCATAAAAAAAAATTAACCTAAGACCCTAGAATTTTTTTTGAAAGAGCATATTTGATCACTCGTGACTGACATGGCTGATAGGCACTAACATAACACATAAACAAAATGGCTATAATTTCATAATCTAGTATTATTTTAACAGAGGCAAGATGACTAGTAATAATTTTAAATTTATTCAAGTGCTCAAAAACTGAAGAACCCTCCTTCATCTTGATATTATAAAGCTTTTTCATTAAGAACACTTTTCTTGATGATGTGTTCTTCTTATATAGATCATGGAGATTCTTCCATAATCTTTTTGTCGTCTTTTCTCTAGACACAGTGAAATACACATTCTTTTCTAAATATTCGCAGATTATTGAAATCATCTTTCTATCTAGCTTATTCCACTCATCATCTATCATCGATGAGGGTTTCTTTGTAACACCCTCAATTGGAAAATACTGATCTTTTAAAATCAATATATCATCATCTGTCATTTCCATAGGAAAAAACTAGCCCCACTCAACTTTTCCATGTCAATAATTATTATGTCTCTATTCTCGATAAAATTTAATCTCCCAAAACTAAACTTCACTTATAAAATAAAACTTTCATGATTTCACTTCACCAACTCTTAAACAAATCGTAACTAAATCTTTTCTTTAATAAAAAGATGCATATAACAAAGTAGGACCCTTTCCCATTTTTACTTTCATTTTAAAATACCAAAATTATTTTAATAAGATTTGAATAAGAGCCACAACGCTCAAAGATCTTCCTTCATACACTCCTAATGGAAAAACCTCCCATACACTCTTATTATTAAAATAAGATAACGATTGATGAGAATAAGATGACTTTAAAATGATTTAAATCATAGAGGAACAATACACCACATTCCAAATAACATACGACGACATTTACTAAATGACTTTCAGCACACCCATTTTGTAGCGATCCCAACGGAATTTGACCATCGTACCTCCAATATCTTCAGCGTAGGTTTTTGGAAGAAATATGCATATCCTTCATCAAACTCTTTCACAGATTTTGTTCTCTGCTAATTTCATAAGAAGACTGGCATTTTCTGGGCAATGAAGGTTTTGAATCTTATTCTCTGCTAATTTCAAAAGTAGACTCTAGTATCTTCTCGGGAATCAAAGTCGTGAATCTTATTCTCTATTAACTCTACAAGAAGACTCTTTAAGTGGCGGCGAAGAAGCAGATTTTGGGGCACGATTAACCATAGAGTACAACCAAAGAGATTCCTTCTCACTGGCTCTGATACCAGTACCAGTTGTTGAGATCAAAGAAACAAAACAGAGAATAAAACTAATCACAGACATAGCAAGAGATAACAGGAATAGGGATAATTCATTAAGGAGAGAAAAAAATAAAATGACCAATTATAGATTTCTATTACACACAGGCATTGACTTACGCTTGCATTCTAAGATTAAGGGAAATATAAATTTATAGAAAAAAATAGAGTTGATCTAAAATTAGCTACATGTGAAATCATGTGTGGTAGGTTGGGCTGCAAACGACATCGATCTTAGTTTTCGATGGAGTGTCAGAGAGGCGGCGTCGACCACTGTTATTGTCGTGAAGTCATTTGGATTCACATCTAACCTGAACATCAAACAAACAAGCTATCATTTGCGCACGAAAAAATATAAATATAGATGAAAACACAAAGATACCCCAGGATTATTTCCATCATTCCACTTTTACCGGTTCCGTTTATAATGATGAATTAGATTGGACAAAATAAAATCTTGAATTTTTCTAAAATATAAATCTTTCCTCAAGATCAGCATCATATATTTTTGTCCCCTCTTCATATTTTTAATCATCATCTGAAATCCACAAATCCTCATTACTGGAACACAATCTTCTATGTAGATTGTCATCGATTTTCTTTCTTATTCTATATCGGTGGGCCTCTTATTATGGATTTTACACGCTAGTATCGACAACCTCTATTGAAAAAAACTTTTAAAACACTTCAACCTTCGAAAGTTGGAGATATTTCATTCCATCTCATCTAGAGCATTTGAGAGAGCCTTGTCACATCTGATATCTCAATTTCCACAAAATATTATTGATAAAGTCATTACTCAATGGATTTTTGAATAATAAGGTGTATGTACAGGAAAAGAATATTTGATAAGACATGTTTGTATGCTTTCACCAAAATCTTTGTGTAAATGGTTCGAAACAAAGGTTACATGGTAGCTAGTCCTTGTTTCTTAGTTTAAATATAGCTAAATTAAAGTAGAAAACAATAAAAATACAAAGATTTAAATTTTTAAAATGTTATAATTAGATTAATTTTAAATTGTAATTAAATGTATTATTAAATTTTGTAAATTAATATTATTTGTATTGCAACATAGAAATAATTATTAATAGTTTACATTTGGCTTTTTTATAGTTTGTGGATGTGGTTTTGTCAAAATCTTATTATTAGACTTGGGTAGAGGTCCTATCTGAAATTTCTAGTATACCTTGGTTTATGAATATGGGAAATGTTGTATTTATTCGTATTACAAATGTCTTATTATTTTGAATATCATTCATTCATTAATAGTGTAAAATCTATCATATGTGGTTAAGTTCGCACAAAAACCTAAGTGACCTCTACCACTAAAAAATATAATGTAAAAAAAACAATGTATCTTTCACATACCATTAATAAATATTTTAAAATTACACATGTGATTTTAAATAATCATTTTAAATTATATATATAATTTTAAATGATATATTTTTTATTAGATTATATTAATCATTAGCCATTTTCATAAATAGGAATATAAAATGATTATACTCATTAGCAATAATTTCATAGCCTTTCCAAAACAAATTGTATCATAAATGCCCATCATAGAGGCAAAGGGAAATAACATGTTCAATTTGATAGCCAATCAAATTGAACATAAATAAATTAAATTATTTTTAAAAGGTCATATATTTTAATGTGTAATGTTATACTATAATTTTTTTTACAATTTTTTTGGTCAAACCCAAACTAATACGGGTTTGACCAAAAACCCATTGCAATATCCACTACCTTGCAGCAGGGATAATAAGGTACTTAATCTATCTTTAAATATAATCATACTTTTGTCATTCTATTTTCTGATATTAACTAGAAAGGAGGTCAGTTGTCAATTAGACCAGGGCCATGGAATGAACAACACCAATTTTTCAATGTCCTTATCTTTGGCTCGCCAGAAATCAACTCGAAAGCGAGGAGCAATAAACATAGCACTCAAAGGCCACATTCTACACACGCAGTTTTAGGTTTTTCTATATATAAAATTTTAATTGACCAAAAATATCACGAAAGAGGCCCAATGATTTCAATCATTCATAATTTCCCATTTTCCCCATTTTTAGAGGGAATTAACCATCCAGTCCAATCCATATTCGAATGTGAAAACATTCATTTAAAGATATAGGGACAATATCGCTGCTGCTTCGCAGCGTCTACCTCACAAGTTGGATATTTCCCGCCTAAAGGCACTTAGGTGGAGTGAGGTAACACACATTTGAAATCCAATCCATGATGTGGTGGAGTGAGTAGTAAATTATTGTCTAAATTTTATAATTCTAGGTTAAGGTTGTGATAATTCTAGTTAAGGTTGTGATAATTTTAGTTATTTGTATGAAGGAATTTTCTATTAGTTGTTTTTATTATGTATGAAAGTATTAAATGTGATATTCTTAGAATTAATTATGATGACTTCAATTTTTTTGGTGTTAAAATTCATACTAATCTTAGCACATAATTTCTTGAAAAAATTTAGTTGCTTGTGAAGATCATAATTGTTTTTCACCAAAAGAACAAGATATCAACATCTTGAGGAGAAGAGTGATGACTATATGATTGAGCATGGGGAGCACAACCTGCATATTTTTAGCACTATTATTTATTATTAATGTATATTCCAATATAGGTATGGATGAGGTTCAATCTTACTTTACTCTAATGATGCATTTTATTTCTTTTTACCAACCCATAGTGATCTTAAAATTGTCAATAGCATTGTCATAAAGGCTAGTAACAATTGTTGGAGATAATGCTTACATGGTAAATTTAGAATTTGGTTGGGATTTGGTTGAGAGAATATCTCAACTCCCATATTCATATTTGGATTTAGTTGGATCTTAATCCAAGTATATATTTGTATAATATTTTTGAATGAATGTTGTGTGAAATATAGTTTTTGGTGTGCAATTTGATTTTCTAGTTGGTGTCAAAACCCTTTGAGGCTTACCCCTTGTTGAGAGGACTCATAGACATGGGAAAATAAGGAAAATAGCAGTAGGCATGTATAATGTGTTTGTGTTTTTTTGGAAGACTATATGCAAATCTTGCATGTGGAGGATCTTGTGACATGCGTGGAGTCTACGAAAATCGTTATTCCTTCATATGCCTTTGGTCACTAGAGTAGAGTCAACGATAAATAGATAGAATTTATCCAAGATGATTAACAGTGAGATATTCCCCCGCCCTGAGAAAGTTTGTGAGTTTGATATGGATATGGCTCAAGTTAACTAATCAATGGAGTGTCGTATTTTTATAATCGGTGTGACCAATCGTCTAAAGACATTATATTGAGGGGATAACATTGAGTTTGTTCTTGATTTCCTACGTAAGGAGGCTAAGAATTGTGATTGTCTTGTCTAGGCTCAACGATTTCATGTAAATATAGTTTGTATTGCTAATGTTTGATTGTGTTTGTGGAGGAGGGCATGAAACTTTAATTCCATGTTCTTTTCTTTGATTTAGTGTTTATTTATGAGAGATCAATCTTTCTCCATAATTTGTACCTGTTGTTGTAGGTTTTGTTTTGGACCCATGACAATTTTGACCTCATCCTTTGCATCTCAGTTGATGAGACAATTATCCCTAGAGTATTACTAGCAATATCTGATGATGAGGCATTGTCATGTGCGCAGCTAGGCATGAGCCACTAGGATTTGAATTCGTTTAATGAAATGTCTTCATATCATGTCCACATTTGATTAGTGGTTGAGCTTTCTCGGATGTATTAATATTTTGTCTTTAGGATCACTAGAGATATTCTAGCAACTACAAGAGCATATCTTGGAAAGTCTTTCCCTTGTTTGTCATGCAAGAGATGGGGAGTGAATGTATTGCAGCGGATGAGACACAGGTGAATCCTCTGAGCGACTTCTCTTGAACATACCGGCGACACTGACATGATGGATTGGTAGCATTAACCCCAAATGTGGATGGTTTGATGGACCAATGGTGATGTGACCGATGAACGGAACAACCCAACCCGACTCAGATGCGGAGTGAAAGTGTCATGTTCAAGAGCGACTTGCTACCAGTAAAGTTTTTTCAACTTTTCTTCCCAATTTTTCCCCAGTCATTGTTGACTAGTACCTCTTTATTTTTGTCAAGCTTGAGGAGGATAACATATGCTTGTTCTATAATCTTCCCTTCGAGCAAACCCATCGCTATGTTTTAATGAGCCTAGTGATAGTGAAATTCGGTCTTGTCTGTGAGGACAAGTTTGTCGCTATTAGGTTTTAACGAGTTTAACGACAAAGATAACTGGGTCCTTTTCAATTTTAGAGAGTCTAAAAGGGACGTAAAGGAAACTTCAATAGTTCCTTTTTCATCATATAATCCCTTAGGTCCGAAAGAATATAAAACAATAAGAAAGGGATGAATTTTCGATAATTTTAATGAGCCGAACAAGACAAGCGCTTGATCTTTTTGTGTAATAATCCCTCGGGTCCAAAAAGATTAAAATCTAAAGGAGGGATAGCACTTCCGGTCACTTTAACGAGCTGGAGAGGCCAATTTCTCAACAATCTTTTCATTTTTTACGAGTCAGATGAAAAGAGCTTAAAGGAGACTCGTTTTTTGAGGAACGAGTGATAATTTCAGATAGCAACTGATTCTAGAAGGTTTGGAATTTTCCAATCATGGCAGCGTCACAAGGATGGCTAACTATATCACTTTTCACAGTTGTTCCTCAAAAGGGTAAACAATCAAATGGGGGTGAATGATCGGCCAATATAGAGTGGAGGTGATGATGAGAACATGACCAAGGCTTCAAAGGCTGATGATAAGGCATTCACGATGGTTATTTACGGGAAGTTGATTCATTTTTTAATGAGCTTAAACTCTGGGGGAAACATTTGCTCATTGCTTATGTTTATTTTTTAAAGAGTTTGAATTCGGCGTTAAAACTGCTCGATCTAGTCATATAATAAGGGTGTCTCATCTAAGATGCCATTTTTGTGGAGATTGCACCTTACAAAGCTTTGCTCTGGTGCCTTTCTTTATGCAAGTTAGGAAACGACCAATCCTACGAGTTTAAAGGGTTAGAGGACCTATAAATTTAAAAAATAAATTGTTACTCTTCACTCGCACACCAAAAGGTTTGCATGCCCCCAGGTATAGCGAAAAATTTCCAGGTTACCAAAGATTTTTCTAACCGTGTTGCGGATAAAACACTTCTTCGACGATGTCTACCAAAATAAACAAAGGTGAGTGGCGCAGACGCCTCCACCCACATAACTTTGACGAGGGAGTCTTATTCCAATCCAATCCCATTTTCCTAAATGGACAGGTGTGTCAAACTAGTCATATATCCTCCGTGGAAATTTACTCTATACCCAAGGTTTTCTTGTCGAAACAAGCTAGGGTGCATGCCCCCTGGGTTTCAATCATGTCCTCCGAATCACTCGCGTTCATCAGGTGGACGGACTGGGATTTGATGAGACATTCCTTACGTGAAAAGACCATTCAGGGATGGTACTTGACTATTAGCTATGTGTGAGCCGGGAAACGACAGTTGGTCTACGAGCTTGACCACTCTCCCTTAGTGCGGAAACACATTACTCTAAAGAGTGAGGAGACGATGGCTCCCATGCTATAAATATAGTCACATCCAAGGAGTAGATTATAATCCAAGGGTCCTCAGACTACCATTACGTTTATGTGAACGATTTTCCTTCTCAACGTTATGGGTACATTGGGAAGGATCCCTAATGGTCGACTGGTTCCTTTGTCGAAGCCTGTCAGATTTCTCATCTCAGGCAGAAGCAATGGTGAACCAAGCGCTTCCCAAGCTATTGAGGAAAGGATACTCACAGATGCCCTTTCATCTATGATGGTACCTGCCATGACCATTTTGTATGCTTGTACAATAATTCGAAATGGTACACTAGCTGGTAAACGGGGTCTGCCTAGCAGATTCCAATCGAAGGAAACAACTAGGTTTCTTGGAGGTGGGACCGAATAGACGGCCGGGTATGACTCTGATGAACTTCCTTCTTGTGGTAAAGGAACGGGTAGACTATCCCTATGTTCATCGGAGTCTGTGTTTACGAAGAGAATTTGAACGGTGTCATTCTTATTTTCCTCGGTGATTATATCATCTAAAGATGGATCTTCTGAAGGCAATACCGGGTCAACTGCCGTCTCGACCTTTTGACTTTTGTCTGGTATGGATTCAGAGGGTTCATCTTCAACGATAGATGTTTTAGCCGACCACAATGGCGTGTCAGCCGGATTTTCAACCAGTGATGGATTTGGCAAGAGTTTCTTATATCCTGGCGGAAGTCGTACCGGTGAAATCGGATGGTCATCCAAAACTTTTTTAGCCTCATCTAGGAAGGGACAACAGTGGATGGCGTGATTGCCTTCACACAGTTTACAAGGAAAT
>Ga0181464_1001152_pt2 | contig 10925 bp, 9 predicted proteins | sample InSIn2gowninarea_FD_119074 | JGI IMG/M metagenome (GOLD analysis project Ga0181464, IMG submission 119074) | Clean room microbial communities from NASA Spacecraft Assembly Facility at Jet Propulsion Laboratory, Pasadena, California, USA -... ...
CGCTTAAGAGCAGGTAGCCCTTCTTTGGGGTGCGCTGAGCGGGAAAGTGACAAATGGCAGTGTCAGTTTGCAAGGTGGAAAGGCATGGAATCTTCCATAACTCTCTCTTGTGACACTTGCCTCTCAGAATTCGACCAAGGATGAGTAAGAGATGCTCAATCTCCAAGTGGAAGCAAGGACTATCAGTGGGAGGACACTAATAAAAAACATAGAAGCTGACTCATCCCCTTTTCAAGGGGCTATATATGGATCCCTCACCAAGAGATCCAGAGGTTGGAATGGGGCTTATTGCAAGGAATTGCTGATAGTTTCTTGAGGTGATTGTTGGGCGATCTAAGCTTTTGTATGAGGTGAAAAGAGAACTTTTCTTGTCAAGAGGATGATGCTGGGTCGGAATAGCTGGTTGTAACTCTCTTGACTTCAATTTTATTATCAATAAAGTTATTCTTGTTCCCTTCCATTTCTTTGTGTAACCCATGTTTATCCATTTGAATGGTTAATCTATACTGACCCTAGATTATTTATATTAGTAGATCTTTGTTCTTGCATAGTCTTGTGTTGTTGGGATCTTGCAGGTATTCCTTGAAGCTGGGCATACAAGTGGGAAAGCATCAAAAGGCTGTGAGAAAGAGGAAGAATCAAATGAGGAGTTCAAGCGAAAGACAAAGGTTGGCCTCCTCATTCTTCTTCTATCTACTTATTATAAAAGGAATCAAGATAGACTTTCTTCTATTGTTTCTAAGGAAACTACCATACCTTAGTGGGATAGAGTAGTTCTAAATAGACACTAATCCCTGTAACAAAATGGCGACTCTGCTAGGGAGAGAATAGTTTGTTTTTTCATTTGTAATTGTTTACTTTATAAACACACATACGGAGTCTGAAGATCAGCCAGCTAGCCTTCGAACTGCATTCGTTTTATGAATGCAAAGTAGATCAAAGCTACTTCATTCGATCTCTGGGTTGTTTATAATTTGAACATTCAATCTACAAACTCTCTACTTGTTCTTTGTGGTAGCCTTAGTAGCCTCATACAGATCTACCCCTGATTATCAAGCTTGTTGATCCTTTCCACGGCCAAAAATCCTGAACTAAATTGAAAATAGTGATTCGGAGCCTGTTCAAAGTCTCGTCCGTGAACCAGTGCACCCTCTGAGTTGTGCACCTGCTCTTAAGTGCACTTCCCGAGAGGTGAACCTTCTCTTAAGCGTAGATTCCCTGTGTTACAGGTGCGCTGACCAGATTGAGCCTTTTCCACTGAATTTTGGTCTCCAGATTCACTTCTTTCAGTTCTATTCTTGAATTTTGCAGCCTGAGATCAATAACCCTCTGTTTAGAAACCATTTTACTTGCTGATATTCCAACCCCTAATGTGCAAAGAACTGTTAATGTTTTAAGTGTATTTTTATCATTTTCAGTCTCTCTTTCGCAAAAAGTAACATAATCGAGCTGTCGTTTTTTGTTTGAAAGTGTCATAACTATCGTTTTCAGCCATAAACATCAAACCCCCTGTTGGATAATCGATTATATGGTTTACTGTTGCTTTTGATTTGAATTGGTGTAATTTTTAAAAAAGTGTCGAAGAGCTATTTCTCCTTTCGAAAATCATTGAGTGTCTTTCTACCCTCACTTGTATTTGAAAAGGAAATTATTAAATTTCTATTGCCTTTAAAAATAATTCGAATTTGCACATTAAGCTTTATTTTTATCATTCATATACTAAGAAAGTCGAAAAAACAAATACATCATTGTGCATTTGCATTTAGACAGTCTTATTGGCTTGATTTAGGAAAAGTGCATTTAATGTGTGCTCTATGCTCTTTGATGAAAGAAATTTGATTCTCTTTCCCTAAGTAGCTAGGATTTTCATAACATAAAAGAAGATAAAAGTTTGTTTATCATCTTTAGACTGCATTTTAGGAATTACATCTATACATCACACGGTGAACCTCAAAAGGAAAATTTCATAAACAAGATCAACTCTAAAATACACTGAATGAATCTAACAATGATTTGGAACCTAACATAACATCTATAGGTCTAGGATAGAGACGTGTTCCAGCGTCGTAAAACGTGGTAACTGTCGCTTTCATTGTTGGTTGGGTGATTCCTCCACTTTGAGACGATAAGTGCCAATACGGACTTGTGCTCCCACGTACCGTCGAGTATATTTTGGGAGACCACTATAGGATTTATCCTTTATCCATAGGAAGCTTTGTCTGCCACCTTATTGATTGCAATGCACCGAACACAGCATTCGGGAAGATTGACTGTCGTACTGTAAAACATATTCTGTAGTTTTGTGATTGCTTTGGTACACCCTCTACCTAGATCTCCAGAGCAGTCCCTTTCGTTCCTTTTCAGACTCTTTAATAGAAAAGGTCCATATGAGCACTTGTCACTTCAGGCTAATTAAAAATCGAAGGCGACTAGAGTCATCTTTTTTTTTTTCTCGACTCTTTAAAATTAAAAAAAAAAAGTTGTGTCAAAGCATCCTAAAATATATTTTAAACAGAATAATCATCACCTTTCCTACGTTGATCTTGGGTTGAGAAAATGGAGTCCACCGACCAAGGGAATCCCCTTGGAGGAAATCCTAGTCCTTTCTCCTCTTGGAGAGATATCGGTGCACCCCACATGGCCACATTGTTGCTTCCAGGGTTGACAATAGGTTTTCCAGTCTGGCTCTTCTCAACCTCTGTTTTTATGAACACCACAATTCCTGCACAGTCTAGTCAGCAGCTAAACGATCCAAAAGTAACCCCCCAAACCTCCACTTCATCCAATTCTTCCTCACTTCCTTCCTCTTCACTTGATAAGGCTGAAAAAGCCAAAAATCAAGTACCTGAGAAGAAGAAAAAGGAGCCAAAAATGAAAGGGGGCAACAAGTCGTTACTTAGTGAAAATCCACACACTGCATCGACCAGGCCTAAATCGCCATGTGTCAATTGTAAAGGGGACCATTATCATAGAGATTTCCCCTCTATCCCTCAGATCCTAAGGGATTAGTCCCCTCATTTGCACAATCTGGTGTCGTCAACCTCTGAAACTCATGTTGAAAGCACACCGTCAACTAGTGGAAGTGAAGTCCACGGACAAAAAGATTTCCTTGTAGACTATGTGAAGGTGATCATGCCGTCCACCATTTTCCCTTCTTAGACGAGGCAAAAGGAGTTCTGGAAGATTGTCTGGTTTCACCTATACGACTTCCACTTGGATATAAAAGCTCTTGCCAAGTCCACCACTAGTCGAAAATCCGGCTGGCCCTCTGAAATAGTCAGCCGAAGCATCTATCGTCGAGGATGAACCATCTAAATCCACACCAGATGAAAGTAAAAAGGTCGAGACGTCAGTTGACCAGGTCTTACCTTCAGAGGTTCCATCTTTGAATGATACTGTCACTGAAGAGAATGAGGATAGCATCGTCCAAATTCTTTTCGTGAACATAGACTCTAATGATCAAGGGAACAACTTACCCATTCCTTTACCGTAGGAAGGAAGTTCATCAGAGTCATATCCGGTCATCTATTCGGTCCCACCTCCAAGCAACCTGGTTGTTTCCTTCGACTGGAATCAACTAGGAAGACCCCGTTTACCGGCTAGTATACCATTTCGAATTATAGTTCAGATCTACAGAATGGTTATGGCCAATACCATCATAGCTGAAGGGGCTTCTGTGAGAATCCTTTCCTCAGCTGCTTGGAAAGCACTTGGTTCACCATCGCTTTTTCCTGAAATGAGAAATCTTACAGGCTTTGATAAAGGAACCAGTCGACCTTTAGGTATTCTTCCCAATGTACCCATAACATTGAAAAGGAAGATCGTTCAAATGAACATGATGGTAGTCCAAGGTCCCTTAGATTATAATCTACTCCTTGGGTGAGACTATATTTATTGCATGGGTTTAATTGTCTCCTCACTCTTTAGAGTGATGTGTTTTTCGTACAAAGGAAGAGTGGTCAAGCTCGTAGACCAACTTTCATTCCCCGGCTCACACATAACAAATAGTCATACACCATTCCTAAATGGTCCTTTTACGCAACGAATGTCTCAACACCCAGTCCATCAACTCGATAAGGGCGAGTAATTCAGGGACGTGACTGAAACCCAGGGGGCATGCACCCTGGTCTGCCTCGGAAAGAAAAATTCGGGTATAGAGTAGGTTTCCGCGAGGGTATATGACCTCCATACCCCCATCCAAAATTGGAAGAGAGGGTTAAAATGGAACGAGATACTCTTGTCAAAGTTATGTGAGTGCCGACGCCACTCACTTTTGTTTACTTCTGTAGACATCGGAGAAGAAATGTTTCATTTGCAACGCGAATAAGACAATCTTTGGTAACCTGTAAGAGGTAGGCCCCTCTCGGTAAAACAAATGTTTTGGCAAAGAGAAGTAGGAGTAACCTTGAAACCATATTCTATACCTGGGGGTATGCAACCATTTTGGTGTGCAAGCGAAGAATGACCATTTATTTTTAAAAATTTTAGGTCCTCCCTTTAAACCTGTAGGCTAACCCTTTAAACTCGTAGGATGGGTCATTTCCTAACTTGCATAAAGAAAAGATGTGGGGCAAAGATCAAAAACCTTGCCATTTTTATATGAGACATTCCTATAATACGACTGGATTAATTGAGCAGTTTTAATGCGGACTTCATGCTCGTTAAAAAATAAATATAAACATGTGAGAAAATGTTCCCCTAGAGTTCAAGATCATCCAGAAAAAATGAACCAACCTCCAGTAAACGACCATCGTGAATATAAAATTTCATCCTTTTAAAGCCTTGGGCGTGTTTTGCACCACCACCTCCACTTTTCAAATTGGCCGATCATTCACCTCCATTTGATTGTTTACCCATTTTGAGGAACAACTGCGAAGAGTGATCATTTATAGCCATCCTTGTAACACTTCCATGATTGGAAAATTCCAAGCCTTACGTGGAATCAGCTGCTACCCATCTCATCACTCGTTCCTCAAACGATGAGTCTTCTTTAAGCTCTTTTCAACTGACTCGATAAATATGAAAAGATCGCCTAGCTATTGGCCTCTCCAGCTCGTTAAAGGGAATGGAAGTGCTATCCCTCCTTTAGATTTTAATCTTTTTGGACTTGAGGGATCATTACACAAAAAGATCGAGTGCTTGTTTTGTTCAGCTCATTAAAAGGATCGAAAATCCATCCCTTCTGTATTGTTTTATACTTTTTTGGACTTAAGGGATTAGATGACGAAAAAGGAATATTGGAGTTTCCTTTACATACCTTTCCAGACTCTCTAAAATTGAAAAGGACCGAGTTATCTTTGTCGTTAAACTCGTTAAAAAACATAATAGCGACAAACTTGTCTGTGGTAGACAAGAACGAGTTTCACTGTCGCTAAGCTCGGTAAAACGAAGCGATGGGTTCGCCCGAAGGGCGAATTATAGAACAAGCATATGTTATCCTCCTCAAGCTTGACAAAAATAAAGAGGTACTGGTCAGAAATGACTGCGGAAAAATTGGGAAGAGAACATGAAGAAACTTTGTTGGTAGCAAGTCGCTCTTGAACATGACACTTTCGCTCCGCATCCATGTCGGGTTGGGTTGTTTCATTCACCGGTCACATCACCATGGTCACCTCACGCCATCCACATCTGGGGTTAATGCTACCAATCCATCATGTCAGTGTCGCCGATATGTTCAAGAGAAATCATTCAGAGAATTCACCCTGGTCCACCCACCACAATACATCTATACTCCATCCATTCATGACCGCCATCCTGAACCTTATATCATCAGACATTTTTCACCTTCATAAAAATCATTTTCTCTTTTCCGTGTCATCGATGTGGGATTCATTAAGGCCCTTTGATGACAGATCACTTCTTGTCCACATTAGCTCATTATCCAAGAAGTCAATATAGGAATACCCCCTTTCGTACATTGAAGCTTGCATGCCTCAATGGCAAGTTTCTCACTTCCGGCGAAAGGTTTACATCATTGGCCTTCGACCGAAAGATTTTGCGTGGTGTTCGACGCCAAGTCATTTATTCACACCACGTAGATTGTATTGCCATACCTTGAGGGTCATCATCATTATCGGTGATTCCTCTTGTGCCTGTTAACAACTTACATTATTGGTTGGTAATTAGGCGATGTCTTTCCATGTTAGACTCCAAAAAAAAATTCGCATGGATCGACTTGTACTTTGAGTGAAGATCGGAAGAGATTGAAGACCCTGGATCTAGTTTCAGCCATCTCGGTTGCGATATATATTTAGGAAAATAAAAACATCGAATGTACAACTTTACAGCACAGATAATCATCCAATCAAAAGGATGATGGCTCTACCAGAATCATCAGTCTATTTTCAGACAGTTATCTGTCCTATGTACATGAGAATGAATTTATAAAACTGAGCATGGGAATGCCCGCCTCAGCTAAATCATGAAAATGTTATGAAGATAATGTATTATGTTGTATCTTATTACAGGTCTCCTCTTGGCTTGAAAGAACTCTGGATCCTCATTATAAAACATTTCACCCGACATTTTAAAAGAAAAAATTAACGACCTCATGCTTTAGGGGGCAACTGTTATAGATATTTTTGGGCCCTACAACCCCAAGAAAAAAATATTCATAAACCAAGGTATCCTAAGTCCCTAAAAGTGTTGTTTCAACCCCTAAAGGAGCAAGGTCAAAAGATTACAGCTCCTCCCAGAAAGTTCTCCATGAAAAACTACTCAGAATTGGTCAATTCAAGATAAGAGCACTTTCTCCATGGTCCAGGTGCGTTTAAGCCCACCTAAATACACTGTGGGGGTGCGCTTAAGAGCAGGTAGCCCTTCTGTGGGGTGCGCTTAGCAGGAAAGTGACAAATGGCAGTGTCAGTTTGCAAGGTGGAAAGGCATGGAATCTTCCATAACTCTCTCCTATGACACTTTGCCTCTCAGAATTCGACCAAGGATGAGTAAGAGATGCTCAATCTCCAAGTGGAAGCAAGGACTATCAGTGGGAGGACACAAATAAAAAACACAGAAGCTGACTCATCCCCTTGTTAAGGGGCTATATATGTGTTGAAAATATTATTGAGAGGGGGTGGGGGGGGAATCAGTATTATTAAAACTTTTCAATATACGATCCAAATTTATATTTTAACTTATTCTTCAGATATTGATGATTAACTTATGCATAATAATGAGTAAGAACATGAAAAATAGATAGTCACACCATGGAACACCAGATATAAGGTGGAAACCCAATGTGGGTGAAAACCACCTGCTGCAATATGTCTCTATCTTCTTTCAATTAGAAACTTCTTTTACAATGGTTTTGTATTGGTGTAGTCTTTTACCAGTACGCAGGCTGCAACCTGCAGAGAGCCACAACTCTCTCTCATTTTCCAGTCTCTCCTGGAAGGGAGCTACAAATCCCCTACTTCTTTTCTTTCAAGGACCACTTTTCATAAATTTTCAAACTGGATCCATAAACATCAAGAGATCATCAAGTACAAGAAAATCACCCAGTCAACTGCAGTAACCAGATCAATAGTAACAGTAAACTAAGCTCAGAACATCTTATCAACAGAGAAAAGTCAGTCAAATAAATTCCTTGATACAGATACACAGTTTTTCTTTCTCTGGCCTACGTGGCTACGCACTTGACCTTCTGCTCCCCTACGTATACACGCATAGATCCTTCTGCTACATCGCGTACCCATGCAATGTTTCTTTAATCACTCCGCATACTGCTACTGTAGCCACACACCCACAGATGCTATCGCGTTGCGTACATATGAACTGTGGCTTCTAAAGCGCTGCGTACTTTCCCTGTGTCTACGCACTTTAACCTCTCTCGCGCTACGTACCCATGCACTGCTCCTTCTTCTGCTCTGCATACCCACGCACTTATCCTTCTTCTGCTCTGCGAACCCACGCACTTGCACTTGTTAATCACCTACGTACCTCTGATTAGGGTCGAATTGGCAGTCCCCCCAGTGTGCCACAAATAGTCAGATGCTCAGATCTGATCATGCGCTTGAGAGATCACCCTTCATAGATTCTCTTTCGTCTTCACTTTTATATAGATCAAGCTTTTAAAACAATAACCCAATATTTAAAATCTTAAGATATTCAATTTGAAAAATATGCTTAGCCAAGTGATCTCCTTTGCTTTATATAGGCAAGCTCTTCCTAAAATCATGGATCAATACCATAGATAACCAATACAAGGGGCCCAAAACATGGAGCTCAATAATAATAATAATATTAAACAATACCACGGGCCAAAACCATAGAATCAAGAATGGCGGGCTAAATTCCACGGGCCAAACATAAGAAACCCAACGTGAACATGCTTCTCTTCCTTGAAGTAAGTGAACTGGGGGTACGCACCTTTTGAACAGGTGACCTGCGTGTGCGGCCGCAGTCCCTTCACGGCGTACCTGCGGGTATGCACCTTTTGAACTATTCTCCTGCGTACCTCTTAATTTCCAACATTTTGAGACCCTGATCAGAGCATTGCCACTTGAGGGTGTTGCCATCAAGTACAACATCTGTATCATATAGCGATACCAGAATCATAATGCCAACAATATGGATCCCTCACCAAGAGATCCAGAGGTTGGAATGGGGCTTATTGTAAGGAATTGTTGATAGTTCCTTGAGGTGATTTTTGGGTGATCTAAGCTTTTGTATGAGGTGAAAAGAGAACTTTTCTTGTCAAGAGGATGATGCTGGGTCGGAACAACTAGTTGTAACTCTCTTGACATCACTTTTATTATCAATAAAGCTATTATTGTTCCCTTCCATTTCTTTGTGTAATCCATGTTTATGCATTTGAATGGTTAATCTATACTGACCCTAGATTATTTATATTAGTAGATCTTTGTTCTTGCATAGTCTTGTGTTGTTGGGATCTTGCAGGTATTCCTTGAAGCTGGGCATACAAGTGAGCAAGCATCAAAAGGATGTGAGAAAGAGGAAGAATCAAACGAGGAGTTCAAGCGAAAGACAAAGGTTGGCCTCCTCATTCTTCTTATATCTACTTATTATAAAAGGAATCAAGATAGACTTTCTTCTGTTGTTTCTAAGGCAGCTACCATACCTTAGTGGGATAGAGTAGTTCTAAATAGACACTAATCCCTGTAACACTCCAATGTTCCATCACCTAAAGATATATGCACATGCACACCTTAACTAAAGTTAGTTGAGATGCTTCACAAACATGTTCCTATATATGTCCAATTCATGAATATGGGATTAAAAATATCTATCCCCCTAATTTTGGAATTTCAAATGATTGATTTCCATGGTAATCTAATACATGATGCTCACATTTTCCTATATAGTTCCTTCCTCATTAGTGGGAGCGTATAAAAGTTGCCTAAGTATCATCACAAGTCATATAGAAACTAAGATCTATACTGTATTTATAATTTTGATTTGGCTAAGAATAGGGATCGAAAAATATAACTCCTTGTTTAGCGATACCCCTTCTCACGTGGTTTGGTAGGTCTTTCAATCATCAACCAATGAAAAAAATGAAACAATAACTTTTCTTCGTGGGGAAAGAGGATGAAAGGTAAATGCCTCTTAGTAAGTTGGAAATTTAAACTGCAACTACCCAAAGTACAATGTAATGATATGTAGCGACTACAATGGTACCTCTACATTTTGTGGAAATGACAAAGGCATTCAGTTTATTTGGACGGATATTATGCATATCTATTTTCTTTTACGATCTCCTAATCTAAGGCGTCGCATATATATGGTAGAAAAAACATCATTTGGTATTGTCAAAAATTGATTGATTGATAAAACATGATTTGATATCTTCCTTTACCAATTACTAAATAATGGAACTTTCCCATGACAATGTCTAGTAACTTCATTCACACTTTCCCTAAATTTTTGGCTTTTTTTATTATAACATCTATCACCAATACCTCAAGAGTGAAGAAAGCTAACTTAGTCATTATGGCATGATGTCGTCCATAATAAATTCCCAATTGAATTATTATATCTATTTCACACATCCCTTAGTTTTTATCAAAGGGGTTATTCATCAAACCAATGACAAATACAATAGAAAATAACAAGTTAAATGATTTGAATGGGACCCTAATATATTTAAACATATTAAAAGATAATTAACCATATTTCGATTATCAAATTTCCCTTTTCACGGGATAAATTCAAACATCGTACAAGAATTGTATTGCTTTATTGTATCAATAATAAAATACAATGTACAGTAATTTGATGTGAGACTCACAAATATTCTTACTAAATATGAAATGTTCTCATTTCTTAGAGGCTTAGTATTTCACTATTTTCTATCTTCACAAGAGAAAATAACCTCTTAATGTGAGACTATTAATTTGATGTGAGACTATTAATTTTGTAGAGTAACTTTGATATGTATAAACTTTAAATAACCTTACATCATGATTTATATTAGTAGTTGATGTCATTGTACACGACGTTGTCTACCCCTAGTAATTAAGATCTAAGTTATGCATATATGAATAAGTATACAATACTTACCTAACATTGTAGTTGCCAATTGAGGGTGATGGATCAAAATCCAAAGAATGAATCAATTTAGAAATCAAATGACCTTAAAAGGGAGAATTAAACTCACTATCTAATGAGTGCAAGGATAGTAAGAATTGTACTTGATAACATTGAATATTTTCCTAGTTTGAGTTTGGTGTCAAGAGAAAAAGTAACAAGAGATTATTGGTTTCAAGAGCAAAAGTAACAAGATATTTTAAAGAATATTATATAGGTAATGCATAGGAAATATTTAAATTTTTACTACTTTTAATTGTCAAATATCACTCAATTTTTTTATTCCTTTTTATAGTAATGCTCAAACAGTTTGATAATTTCAACTTGTCTTAGTATTGCAATAAAACTTATTATATACTAAGTTACTTTGGCCTTCT
>Ga0181464_1000898_pt2 | contig 10920 bp, 13 predicted proteins | sample InSIn2gowninarea_FD_119074 | JGI IMG/M metagenome (GOLD analysis project Ga0181464, IMG submission 119074) | Clean room microbial communities from NASA Spacecraft Assembly Facility at Jet Propulsion Laboratory, Pasadena, California, USA -... ...
CGGTGTGAAACAATCGGGTAGAGCCCGCGAAGGTGGACATTGGGGCATTGAAGAATTTTTAGACACTAAGGCAATAACAGAATAACTTTTATAAAATTTATATTTTTACGCATAGGCCAAGACGGTTATATTAAAGTAGTATTTAATATTTTTATTATTTTACCATAAGCATCTTCTAATTCAGACTTAGTAACGCAATATGGTGGTAATATATATATGGTTTCGCCAAGTGGACGCAAAACCAACCCCGCCTCAAAAAATTTTTGTTTTAACATGGGCATTATAGCAGTATGTTTTTTTATGTTAAAAGCTGCTATTGTGCCTTTTACCCGTATTTTCTCTACAAAGCTGCATTCTTTTATAATTTCTTCTACAGCTATCTTATGTACAAGATTAATTTGCTTTATTTGTTTTTTACAATCTTCGTTTTTTAACAAATCAAGGGAAGCTATAGCAGCACTACAAGCAATAGGGTTAGCTGTATATGAATGGCCATGCAAAAATGCTTTAGATATATCATCGCCTAAAAATGAATCATAAATATTTTGCTGAGTAATCGTTAGGGCAAGCGGTAAAAAACCGCCACTTATTCCTTTAGAAAGGCATAAAAAATCTGGCACAATATCTAATTGTTCAAAAGCAAAATATGTACCTGTACGTCCAAAACCTGTCATAATTTCATCAAAAATAACTAAAATATTATAGGCCCTTACTTTTTCTATCACAGCTTTGATAAAAGATGCCCGGCACATTCTCATCCCGCTAGCACCTTGTATTAAAGGCTCTAATATAATAGCTGCTATTTTTTGGCCATATTGTTCTAAATAATTATCTAATTCTAATAGCGATTGTTGTTCTTTTTGCTCTATTTCTTCGTTACCTTGCCAAGATTCAGGATAGGCTATTGAAAGCACCTCAAAAAATAACTTTTCAAAATGCGTGTGATATCCAGAGGCCGCGCCAACAGACATGGCACCAAAAGTATCGCCATGATACCCGCCTTGAAAACTTAAAAATATTGTTCTGTCGGCATTTCCTAAATTTCGCCAATATTGATACGCCATTTTTAAGGCAACTTCTACTGCAGTTGAACCATTGTCAGAGAAAAAAAACTTTTTAAATTGTATCGGTAACAGAGCTTGTAGCTCTTCACATAATTTCACCGCTGGTTCATGCGTAAAGCCAGCAAAAATCACATGTTCCAACTTCAAAGCTTGTTCATAAATAGCTAAAGCTATTTTTGGATGAGCGTGGCCGTGAATATTTACCCACCAGCTTGAAATTAAATCTAAATAAGCTTTATTATTTTTATCATAAATATAGCTTCCCCTAGCTTTATCTATACAAACAACATCTGGCGCAGTTTTTGCTTGTGTAAATGGATGCCATATAAGATCTTTATCGCGTTGTATAATGCTCATATTTACCTTTATCAAATAGTAATTTTAATTTTTGTGTTAATGGTATGTTTAATAAGTCTTTTTTAGATATTGATCTCAATAAAGGAAATTGTGCTAGAACATTTATTTTACCATAAAATTCTATCGCCTTTTTATTATCTTCATCAATTTCGCCATTTAAAATAACACCAGCAATTGGTATATTACGAGCGCGCAGCGCCTCTATGGTGAGCAAACTATGATTTATAGTACCCAGTGCACTTCTCGCTACTATTATTGCAGGAATATTTAGTTTTTTTATTAAATCTATCATGTAATATTTTTTATTGATAGGCACTAAAACACCACCCGCACCTTCAATTATTAAGTTTTCTGCTTCAGGCAAAGAAATTTTATTTAAATCAATTTCTTGATTTTCAAGCGAGGCTGCTAAATGTGGCGATAATGGAGCTTTATATCTATAGATTTCTGGATATATTTTTGCTGAACTATATTTTTGTATTACACCACAATCGCTATCTTGTTCTATACCAGTTTGAATAGGCTTAAAATAACCAAAATTGCTATGCATGGTTAACCAGCATGAAATTAAAGTTTTACCAATATCAGTATCTGTTCCAGTTATAAAAAATTTCATATAGAATCCTTGATTAAAAGTCCAAAAAATATTTTATATGTAACGGTAATTTCCTGCTTTTCATTTTGCAACATTTTTCGTAAACTTGCTGGGCTCATTCCTCGATTTGTAGCACTAGCCCCAAGCGCTCGCAGATAAAGTAAAAATTTGTAAATATTAGAAAAATTTAAGTCTATGTCTAAGCGCCAATGAAGAAAATTTCCAGCCTCTTTTTGGCAATATTCTATAATATCCTCTTCTTCTATATATTTTAGAGGCTCTATATATTGATATTTATGCACTAAATCAAACCATTGTTTAAAAGTACCTGGCAACAAAGTTGAAAAAGCAAACATATAATTAGATTTTTTAGCTAAAAATTTTAGAGCCTTTTGCAAATTTGGCAGCCATTGCAATGCTAAATTACTTACAACATAGTCATAAGTAGAATTATCTAAATTTATCATATTATCATTAATAAAATTTATATTTTTATTATACATAAATTTATGCTTACATTCTTCAATCATCCTCGGCGATATATCATTCAAACAATAAGAGCTAGACGGAAAATATTTTAGCAATATTTCTGTAACGCCTCCAGTTCCGGCGCCACAATCTAAAATGCTATTTGGAGCTTTATTGGTATTTTGTATAATTTTATCACATAAAAAAAGAGCAGATTTTTTTTGAACACCAGAAACATTATCATATGATTTACTAGCTTTATTAAAGCGCTTTTGTATTTTTATAGTTTCGTTAGCATTAATAAAATTCATAATTTCTTCAAAAATTGTTTTTGATTGCGTAAATCCAAGCATATGCTCGCCCTTTGGTAATATAACAATTTTACTATTAGGGCTATTGCTAAAATTATCCTTTAATAAAGCTGGAGGCACGATAATATCATTTTGTGCACCTATAATTAAGGTTTTACATACGGTATTTATTTCAAATTTATTTTTAAGTATTGCTAAATCTTCTATAAAATAATTTAGCTGCATCTGCTCAAAATCTAGTTCTTTAATTAATTTAATGGCACCACAATTTTTATAGAAATTTTTTAAACTAATTTCTGGATTTTTTATAAAACCATTTTTGAGTAAGCTTAACTCTTTCCAGCGTTTATTATATAAAACTTCATTAAAACCTAAAAAATTTCTAAAACCGTTTAAACCAACTAAATAATTTATTCTTGGATATAGAGATAGTAATTTAATAAAACCTAAAGAATGGCCTATAGCTATTATTTCTTCATTCGGCGCTACATCTATATGTTGTTTTTGTCCGAAATACCCCAAATTCAGCATACTAACTTTTTTATCTTTAAAATATGGAGCCAGATTTCGCCAAAATGTTTTATCAAAACCAAAACCATGGCAAAACAAAAAGTGCCTCATAGCATAACCTTAATTAAAGTTTCTACTAAATAATTAATATCGCTCAAACTATGGCCGGCATTAAGCGCTATTCGCAAGCGAGAGCTATTTGGCGGCACGGTTGGCGGGCGCACACAAGAAACTAAAATATTCTTATCTAACAAAGCTTTTTGTATGTTTAAACTCTTTTCCTCGCCACCTATAATTACTGGTATTATATGGGTTTTAGAGTTGCCTATTTCAAAATTATTTTCAACTAATTGTGATCGTAAAATTTCACCTAATTCTACTAAATGCTGACGTTCTTCTTTTAAATCTTTTAGCATTTGCCACGATTTAAACGCCGCCCCGATAACACCAGGAGATGGCGCTGTAGAATAAATAAACCCATCTGCTCTATTTACCATATAATCACAAATAAGTTTAGAGCTTGCAATATAGCCACCACTTACCCCTATTGCTTTACTAAAAGTGCCCATTATAACATAATTTAATTTTTCTAAATTCAAATCGCTAGCTAAACCATATCCTTTTGTGCCAAAAACTCCAGTTGAGTGCGCCTCATCTAAATATAAAAAAGCATTATAATCGCGTGCTAAATCTGCTATTTCTTGCAATGGTGCTATATCACCATCCATCCCAAAAACCGTTTCAGTTACAATAAATTTGGCTCGGTTATCATTTTTATATTTTTTTAATAGAAACTCTAAATGATCGATATTATTATGCTTATAACGAAGCAATTCAGATTTACTTAAAAACACAGCTTTATACAAGCTGGCATGGTTTAATTTATCAAAAAAAACAATAGGCTGGCGCCCCAATATAATATTATCAAGTAAACATGATAAGCTACTTATATTAGCTTGAAAGCCAGAATTAAAAATTAAGCTAGCTTCAGTGTTTTTATCTAACGCTATTTGTTTTTCAAACATCTCAAACAAATTATTATTGCCACATAGTAAGCGCGAACCTGTAGCGCCCACGCCGTAAATCTGTGATGCCTCATTTAAGGCTTGGACTAAACTTTGATTTTTACTTAGATTTAAATAATCATTAGTAGAAAAATCTAACAATTTATGTGCAAGCTTTTCTTGACGAATATTAGATAATTTGCGATATTTATGCTTATTTCGTAATGTTATTAAATATTGTTCATAAAATTTATACATTGCGCCCTATACAATTATTTTGGATTAAGCATGCAGCCTAGAGTTACCTTCGAACGAGCAAAAGAAATTTTTAATCTCCCTCTAAATGATATCATGTTTGAGGCACAAACGATTCACCGTAAAAATTTTGCCCCAAACAAAATTCAAATTAGCACTCTTTTAAGCATAAAAACAGGGGGGTGTCCAGAAAATTGTTCATATTGCCCGCAATCAGCGCATTATAATACCGGCCTTAAAAAAGAGCCCCTAATGCCACTAGAGCAAGTTATTGAAGCTGCCAAGCAAGCCAAGCAATCTGGCGCTACAAGATTTTGTATGGGAGCCGCATGGCGTGAACCAAAAGACAAAGATTTAGATATTGTTTGCGAAATGGTAAAAGAAGTAAAAAAGCTAGGTTTAGAAACCTGCGTAACCTTAGGCCAACTCAAGCAACGCCAAGCTGAAAAATTAAAAAATGTAGGTCTAGATTATTACAATCATAATATCGACACCTCTGAAGATTATTACGACAAAATAATATCTACCCGCACCTTTCAAGACCGCATAGATACTTTAGAGAATGTACGCGAAGTTGGTATAAAACTATGCTGTGGCGGTATTATTGGCATGGGAGAAGATAATGATGACCGTATTAAAATGTTAGTTACATTAGCAAATATGGAAACACCCCCTGAATCTGTTCCTATCAATAAACTCATACGAATACCCGGTACACCATTAGAGGGCGAAACAGAAGTTGACCCATTTGATTTTGTTAAAACTATCGCCCTGGCGCGTATATTAATGCCTAGTTCCTATATACGCCTATCCGCGGGCAGAGAGCAGATGTCAGATGAAATGCAAGCTTTTTGCTTTTTAGCTGGAGCAAATTCTATTTTTTATGGTGAAAAACTATTAACAGCTAGCAATTTTTTACCTAATAATGATAACAAATTATTCCAACGCTTAGGTCTAGAGAGTTTATAGCTGGCGGAGAGAAAGGGATTCGAACCCTTGATACAGTTTCCTGCATACACGCGTTCCAGGCGTGCGCCTTCAACCACTCGGCCACCTCTCCTGCGCCCTACATTATAATATAAAATTTAATTTTAAAAGGCAACATTTTTGTAAAATCAAGCATTATACCATATGGTCTATATAATAAGAGGGAAAATATGCTTAGAGCTATTGGTTTTGTTTGTTCTTTTTTAGCGCTAGTAATATTTATTGTAGATATTCATGGTATTTTAACTAATGAAAATTTTGCTGCTACAAACCTAGCAAGCTTTTTTGCATATATTAAAATTCATTTCCCTATAGCCTATTATAACGAATTTTTGGAGAATAATTTTTTAGCTAATTTTCCGTTATCATTATTCTTCGCTATAATAAGCATAATTTGCTATTCATATAGATATAGAAAATACAAAAAATTTTTAAATATACAATCCTATTAAAAATGTGGTGGCCGCATTACTGGTGCATTTAACAACTGATCTTCCTCTAACTTCAAAAATTTATTTGCTAGAAGCTCTAAAGAATTACCTTGCAGCTTTATAATTTTCCATTGGTCTATTAAAGTCTTTGATATTTCTTCTATCGTGTATTCCAACTCGCTTATTTTTATTTCTAAATTTATAATTTTTTCTTCTGTTTTATGCATTTTTCACCTAATAAAATCTATCAATTTATATTATATAATCTAGCATTTATTTGCACTTGCTTTTTATAAGATTTGGGTGTAAAATTAGGTGTATGCTGGGATAATGCTTATATCGCCGCATTAGCTCAGTTGGTAGAGCACATCATTCGTAATGATGGGGTCGTTGGTTCGATTCCGACATGCGGCACCATTTTATTGTTACTGAGGCAAGTTATGAATAGCCATAATCTTACTTACCAAACTATCTTTGAAACATCTCCAATAGATGAAAATATTGAAGAATCCGCTCAGGCTCTTAAAAACTGTCAAAATGTTTTTGAAAATAACAGTGCAAGTCAAAATCAAAATTCTTTTAATGCCATAAACCAGCAATTACAAGATATGTTGGATAAAATAAATAATACAACGCCTCCCGCCGACTCTAATTTCACCCCCTCATATTATGAGGCAATAGATGTGACTCCGCCGCAGAATAAAACTTTTAGCGATAATCTAGAAAACAAGCTATATGAATTAACTAAATCTATGCAAGAATGGCAAAAGCATAACGAAAATTCAATGCAAACTATGCTGGCTAAAATAAATAATATTGAACAAAATTTAGCTCTAACCAATGAAGATATGCGTGATTTAAAAACAAATCAAAACTATGAATTTGTTAATTTGAATAATAACATCAACAAGCAAATGCACGATATATTATGTGCTTTTGAACAAAATATAAATAAAGCTATTATTGAAAATTCTTCTAATAATAATATTAATGCGCACCCAAAAAATTGGGAAGAAGCTTTAGAAAATTTATTTAAAAGTGAAGATAATTACGGCGATTTAAACTATAATCCTTCGCATTATAGTGCTTTAGATGATGCCGCTATGCAACGCATAATACAGCGCTCTGAAATGTATCATAATAGGTTTGCCTCTTAATTAATAAAAATGTTTTGAAAGCTTTAATTGCTGCCCCTGATAGTTTGATTTTTTTTGCGCGCCATATGTATATTGTGGGTTAGAGCACATAGGTTCAAATATTAATTTCCCAATAATTTGTTTATGCTCTAGTATAAAAGGTATATCAAAGCTTCGAACTTCTAATACCGCTTTACTTTTTCCTTCAGCATTATTACCAAAACCTGGGTCAAAAAATCCCGCATAATGGGCGCGAAATTCTCCAACTAGCGGATCAAAGGCAACCATTTCTGCTGCCACTTCACTTGGTATAAAAATATCTTCATATGAAGCTAATATATAAAATTGCTGTGGATCTAAAATTAACTCACCGTAATTTTTATCTTTATATATAGGTTCCCAAAAATCATTTATCTTGTAAAAAGCTAATTTATCAATATCAATAACATTTGTATGTTTTTTTGCTTTATATCCTATAAGCCCATTTTTATTACCGATTAAGTCAACACTAACAATCACCTCATTATTACTAGTATTGTAATTGCTATTATATTTTTGCTGCAATTTGGTTAATTCTAAGGCGCCAAGAGGTTTAACCTCATTTTTGCGAAATCGTAGTTGGCTAAGTTTAGAACCAGCATGCACAATAATAGGAAAAGTGTGCGGACTAATTTCAAGATATAAAGGACCTGTATAGTTTTTTTCTATAGCATCAAATTTTTGGGAAAAATCACTAATAAGACGTGTAAATATATCTAAACGACCTGTAGAACTTTTAGGATTTCCTAAAGCAGAAATATTAGAGGGCAAAGCAAGTCTTTCTTGCAGAGGAACAATATACACGCAATTTGTTTCTAGTACCGCACCTTTGGATAAATCCAAGCTATGCAATTTAAGATGTTCTAGTTTTTCAGCTACCGTAGAATTTTTACCCGGTAAAAAAGACGCTCTTATACGGTAAGCTACATCGCCTAGCCTTAAATCTAAACTAGCAGGTTGTATTTGTGTCTTTTCTATTTTAGAATCTGCTTGTATGATATTTTTAGCAATAAACTGCTCTATTTCTATATCCGGCAGTAAGCCTATTTCACCATTCATATAAATAGCCTTTTTTGTTTGATTTATCTTTTTTTATACCATATGATTTTTAAATATTAAACATTTGTGTTGTATATTATGGGTATCAAAAAATTAAGCGATCAAATTATTAACCAAATAGCTGCAGGTGAGGTTGTAGAGCGCCCGGCGAGTGTAGTTAAAGAATTGGTTGAAAATGCTATCGATGCTGGTGCTACTTATATTGATATCTTTACCTCCAGGGGCGGAAAAGCGCTTATTAAAATTCAAGATAATGGCTGTGGTATTCGGGAAAATGAATTATCTTTAGCTGTATTGCGGCATTGTACCTCAAAGATGCAAGATGATATACATGAAATCAAGCATTTAGGTTTTCGAGGAGAGGCTTTACCTTCAATAGGTTCGGTTGCTAAATTGCGTTTAGCATCTCGTCATCAAAATTCTACTACCGCTTACGAAATAAATGTAGTTGCAGGCGCTGTCTCTACTATACAGCCCTGTGCAGGAAAAATTGGAACTACCGTAGAGGTACGTGATCTTTTCTACATTACACCAGCCAGATTAAAATTTTTAAAAAATGATAAAGCCGAAAATGCTGCTATAAGTCAAATAATAAAAAATATGGCCATAGCGCACCCACATATCCACTTTTCTATTAATGGTACCGATAGACAAAAACTAGAATATTGCACCGTAAAGCAGAATGATATTATACAACGCATTAGCGATATTATAGACAAATCTTTTGCCGCACATGCTTTGGAAATCAATTATAGTGCTGAAGATATTAAAATAACGGGTTTTTCGTGCACTCCACAATTTGATAGAGGAAATAATTTATCGCAATATATTTATGTTAATAAAAGGCCTATACGCGACAAACTAATTCTTGGCGCCATCAAAGCTGCCTATATAGATCTAATACCAAAAGATCGTTATGGAGTATGTATATTATTTATTGAAATTCCTCCTCGTTTAGTAGATGTTAATGTTCACCCTGCAAAAGCTGATGTCAGATTCCAAAATTCAAAACTTATACGCTCTTCTATAATTCACGCTATTAAAGAAACATTGCAAAAAAGCGGCGTTAAAACCTCTACTATCATAAGCTCTGCAATGATGAGATCATTTACATCAGCACCAAATTATATAAGAGACCCCTCTTTAAATTTAAATATATTACCAGCTACTAATAATTCTAACTTTGCACCACAAACAAATTATGAAACCTACCCCTTAGGAGCAGCGCGAGCTCAATTCCACAAAAATTATATTATATCACAAACGAAAGACGGTATTATAATAATAGACCAACACGCAGCTCATGAACGAATTGTTTATGAAAAACTAAAAGAAGCTTTATATAAAAATGATATAAAGACACAAATGCTACTGATACCTTCTATAATTTCACTCGACGAAAATAGGTTGCAAATATTAATTAATAGAACTGAGTTATTAGCAAAATTTGGTTTAATATATGAGCCTTTCGGCACAGATGCTATTTTAGTTCGCGGAATAGCCGCCATTTTAGGTGAAACTAATATAGAAAATTTGCTAAATGATATTGCCGATAAATTACTAGAAAATGAAAATATAAATTTGCTGGTTAACCATGCATAGCAATTTTGGTTATTTGAAAGCAAAATTAATTATATAGCTGCAACTATGGCATGCCACGGCTCTATTCGCTCAGGCCGTATTCTACAAGTCTTTGAAATGAATGAATTATTACGTAAAATGGAGCAAACGCCCGGTAGTTCTACATGTAACCATGGTCGTCCAACCTATATTGAATTGAAACTAAAAGATATTGAGCGCCTATTTAACAGAAGGTAATTTTAAATGCAAGAAAAAGAAGCAAAAATAATATATAAAGATGGCGACTATGAAATTCTTGTCTATGGTCATTTTGTCAGATGCGCGGTAACTGGAGAAAAAATAGCCTTAGATGATTTAAAATATTGGAGTGTTCTAAAACAAGAAGCTTACAAAGATTGCGATATTTCTTTACGAAGAGAATTGGGGCAATTATAAGCCTTAATAGTTTTATTAATTATCTCGCTAATATCGTTGCTATTTTTAAAAATTATATCAACATCCACAATACAAATAGTTGTAATGTTAAAATTTTCTATTCTCGCATAATCTTTGGCTGTGGTCACCATCAGTAATTTTTCCTGCTTTGACCTAGTAATAATTTGTTGCAATTGCTCGATAGTAAAATTATGATGATCGGCAAATTCCTCAAATATAACCATCTCAGCGCCAAGCTGCGTTAAAGATGTATAAAATTTATAAGCATTACCTATAGCACAAAACCCATATATTCGCGCCCCTTTTAAACTTTTATATTCAATCGGTAAGCTACATATAAAAGTTGTTAGTTTTGCTATATATTTTTTGCCTTGAAAGTTTTTTATGTTTGGTAAAACTAAAGACTCTTGGCTAATAAATATAATAGCATTCGTATGTTTTAACTGAAGCTTCAAATTTGCACGTAGCGGACCGCTAGGAAATACATAGCCATTACCGAAGCCTCGGCTAGTATCCACAGCTATCACACTATAATCATAGTGTAGCCGTCGGCTTTGAAAGCCATCATCTAATATAATAAAATTAAAATGATGTTTAGCAACTAAATGAGCTGCATCATAGCGTTTTTTTGAAACAATAACATTGCAATTTTGGGCTAGCAAAATTGCTTCATCACCTACTTGTTGCG
>Ga0181464_1001730_pt1 | contig 10920 bp, 11 predicted proteins | sample InSIn2gowninarea_FD_119074 | JGI IMG/M metagenome (GOLD analysis project Ga0181464, IMG submission 119074) | Clean room microbial communities from NASA Spacecraft Assembly Facility at Jet Propulsion Laboratory, Pasadena, California, USA -... ...
GTTAGCATGCACGAGTCCCTATAAGTTAGGAGGAGTTTATGAAGCAGTTTGACTTATGCATAGGAGTGGGAGGCTCAGTTTGTTGTCTTCTAGTGCAAGTTAGAATTGGGAAAAAGACAAGTGAAGAGTCTGATGTTCTGAATTGAGACTAGACGAGTTACATGAGTCAGTTAGGCTTAGTTTAACAATAATAATCAAGGAAACATATGAAATATTTATCTTTTGAGGATTGTAGGGAATTTTGTTGACTCCTTCTTGATCTTCAACTTTATCAAGTTAGAGATCCTCATCTTCTTTCTCATTATCAACTACTAATGCATGATGTTTTCCTTCTCTTCCCTTGTATCAACTAGAAAATTCATCGATTTTCAATATTCTAGGTCTAGCTCTAGGGTTTTATCCCCAAACCCTAGGTATTTCTAAACTATACCCATCAAACCCTTTCTAGGGTTTACAAACCAAGTCTACCACTCCTATGCATAAGTCAAACTGCTTCATAAACTCCTCCTAACTTATAGGGACTCGTGCATGCTAACGAAGAACAACTTGTGGTCTTTCTTGACTAAGGCACAAGTCAAGAAGACCTTCACTCACTACTTTTCAACAGGTAGATCATGAAGCCCTACCAAGGCTATCGCAGCAGTTGGAAGCATTTGGAAGAAAGAAGCAAAGTATGTGGCATGAGGATTCTCCCAGGAGTGATTCGTGTTCAAGAGAGAGAAATTGTATTAAAGGATGTCATTGTGTTGAGATCTGTAGAAAGTAAGAGATGACTTCAAGGTGGATTTACAAAATGAAGCATTTGGTAGATGGCAACATAGAAAAGTACAAAGCAAAGATTCTCCCTGGAAGAGGGAGAGGACTATGAGGAGACATTTGCACCAGTTGTTAGGTTCACTCCTATTAGAATGATTATTTCTATTGCTTCTATTAGGGTTGGAAATTTCATCAGGTGGATATCTCCTTGGAAGAGGGAGACGACTATGAGGAGACATTTGCACCAGTGGTTCTCCCTGGAAGAGGGAGAGGACTAAGGAGACAATTGCACCAGTTGTTAGGTTCACTCCTATTAGAATGATTATTTCTATTGCTTCTATTAGGGTTGGAAATTTCATCAGGTGGATATTGAGACCATTTTTCTCTATGGAGTAATTGAGAAAGAAGTGTACATATAGCTACCTCAGGGTCTTGAAGGGCATGAGAGGGAATCTCATGTCATAGACTGAAGAAATATTTGTACCTAAGTCATTGGAATCATCACCCCCCCATGTGTCATGAATCCAGCCTGTCAGGCACGATTCTCTACTAACACATGTCTGATTCATTGTTGGTGAGTGTCCAAAGTTTGGGATTCATGTAAAGAAGGTGTCTTATTCATGCCCAGAGAGAATCACAACTTTTGGACACATGTCCACATAAATTGTGGCTACATAAATGCATTCGTTATTTGGGTGTTGTGGAACTATGGGAGTGACCGGCAAAGCAGAGAGGAGTGTTTTGGATGATGGTGATACTCATAAGGGGTCATCCTCCACATCAACAAATGCATAGATTACATTGGATACAAAGGTGGATGCAAAAGAGAGCAGTTGTTGTATTGATGCTAAGTTTGATGTTCATGAGTAGGCATAGCCTATAGCCTGCTAGCAATAGCCTATGAGATTCTTCCTTCCTGTTCTACGGTTTCGGCTTCTAGTGTCTACCTTGTTTTGTATTTGTTATTTTCCATTGGCATTCCTAGTCAGGAGTCCTCAAGACTCAATACCTATGCAATACATTTTGATTTTGATGACTTAATGAGAAAATTGCAATTTATGGTTAATTTTTTGTGTTTGTCCAATGTCAATTTATTGTGTTCGTCATTAATTTAGTAGTAAGTGCTAGTTATAAACTTGTATCATTGATGTCTCATGATTATATGCATAATGTTACAATGTACATGTATGATCAAATTTGTATCATCCTAAGAATTTGTGTACTATCTATTAAGTTTTTTATTTATATATATATAATGCGTCCTTCGTGTCATGTTCTGGGGGGTCTCTATGTCCTGTGTCGGAATCTCATATTTTCGTGTCTTGTGTGTTCCATGTCAGGTGACTTAGCTTTGTATGGACCTTGGGCATGGTATTCTTGGATTGATGGTTGATTTTGTTATTATGACTTATTTATAATGGAAGTAGAAGAACTCACGTGTCAGAGGAAGCAGCAGCGGCAAGAGGATTTGCTTCTGTGATAGAGGGAGCAATCAAGACAAAGGGAGTTGACCTTTGAGTGAGTGATGAAGGACCTTGGATGGATATATTGCTTATTGGGACTAGAAGTGTGGCAGAGGCCAGGTGAGATCTTCCTTAGTCAAAAGGAAGTATATTATTCAGATCCTCCAACGATTTGGGATGATGGATTGCAAAGGGAGCAACCAAGATTGCCAGGGTGACCGGAAAGTAGTTGTGATGATGGATCCAGCAAAGGAAATTGATCAGGTTATGGTTGATCTAAGGCATGCAGCACAACATGTGTTGGGGTACCTGTATGGTACAGTTGGATATGGATGGAGACATGTTTCATATGATGAAGTACAATTGTTAGGATATACAGATTCAAATTGGACAGAGAATGCAGAAGACAAGAAAAGCACATTAAGATGATGATTCAACTTGGGGTCTACCATGATGAGCAAGAAGATGACAGCACTACTAAAGCAAAGTATATTGCAGCTTGGTTGGCAAGTGTGAAGTGATGTGGCTTCAGAAGCTACTTGCAAGTTGTTTGATTAGGTGCAGGATGACAAGTTGAAGCACATGGTACCACTACATCTAGAACATGGTTCAGAAGGGAGCAGTGAGGCTCCAATACATTTCTACAGATGTGCAGGTTGTTGATATTCTCACAAATCCTTTGCCCCAGATGAAGTTCACTTACTACAAGGATAGGCTTGGAGTGGTTGAGAATGCCTCCCTCTGTGAGAGAGAGCATTGATGTTATAGCATCAAGGGGCGGAGAATCTCCCTAGGTCACGAGATTTTGACCGGGAACCATGGGATATGGCTAGGGAGATTGGCACAGTGAGCGCCCGAAATGCTCCACCAGTCAAGGGTGGCCTAACCATATTGCCATGGGTTTTGGCTAGTGGGTTGAGCGAGTGCCTTATAGCATCGGGCAAGTATGTTTATCATTCAACGTGACAACATGTAAAAATGATAAATGGACCCAAGTTTCACCATGGTTCAGGTGGGGTACCTAACATGACTCCGAGTAACGACTTTGTTGATTAGTGACACAAGGACTAGTGGGTAACTAGTTCCTCTATTTGATTTTGATGCAAGATGCTCTCAATCTTTTCTTGTAATGGAGAAATTTACTCAACAAATGTACATATGAGGAAGTCAAGGAGAATACCTCCCTAGCTAAGAGTAAGTGTTGAAATTTTGTAGCTTCGGTCAGTATTCAAGTCAACAAGTCAAAGGGAAAATAAATTATTACTTTAAGGTTGATGTAGGCTCCAAGATGACAGGTTGGCCTCACCTCTTGAAGAGGTTTGACCCATGGTCAAAACCCACTTGATTTGACTCATAAAACAGTAATTCGACCTCCTCATTTGGCATCATCATCAACAACTTGGATCTTATCAAGAAGACTTCTGTTCACACGTGTGAAGGAGGAAGAAGACACTTGAAGTTGACCGGCAAACTTATACCAGTTATATAACTGTTTGACCAGCATTAACTTTGACTTTTCTGGGCTGCATTGACTTGGAACTTTGACTGGACACTGACCGAATTTCTGGGTAGAATTTTGAGTGTTGACAGAACATGTTTGACCAATGTTGACCACAGGTCAACTGCAGCAGTTTGACTGAAGTTTCAGGGCCGAAATTCAGCCCATTTGACCAGCAACCACAATTGACCAGGAGTTGCAAAGACCAAAATTCAGCCTGTTGACCAGATTTGACCAACTGAACAAAAGTGTGGAATTTCTCTCCTTTGACCAGGTTTGACTTATGTGTTGGTGTGGTCAATTTGACCAAGTTTGACTGAGAAAATTCAAATTGTATTTTTTATTGAATTGGACAATTTCTCGTAAGAAAGATTGCTGGGTTTTCCCAAGATAAATTTTGTGTCTCTTGTGCATATTTATTTTACTGCCATATCTACTGCCCTACTGATTTATGGTCTAAATTTTCTGAAGTATAATTGTTTAATGATCTCAAAAGTGCTAAAGTGTAATCATATCATTGGAAGTAATTATCTGGAACAGAAAATTGTGCTTGTCTTAATTGCATTTGTAAAATCAACAACTCCAATGTCTTTGTCACAGCCAAAAAAAAAAATTAAGAACATACCGAATGGTCTAGTGCAAACTGACTGATCAGCACTTCCTTCACAGCAGATGGTGCTTCAAATACATCATCAAGCCTCGATGTGATCCCCAGACCTGCATCTAGAATTTATTATATAATTTAATATGAGAGAGAATTAGAACAACATAGCACACAAGAACCAAGAAATAGTATACTTAAAGGAATAGTCCTTACCTCATCTGATACTAGTGTAGCTCCTCTTCGCATTTCTCTATTTCCAGTATAGTTTAGGACAGGAATATCAAATTGTTTCATGTTTTTAACAAGCAAATCTCGATCAGATGAATCCTGAGTGATAAATGACTGCAAGTGCAGGAAATTTCATTTAAAAGAAGGAAATATAACATTTGTCATAGCTTAAACAAAATTTCAGAACCAAAAACTATAAACATTACTTAAGCTAAAAAGGACATATTCCATCAAAAACAGAAGATAATTATAAACCTACAGAAGCAGGTCAATGTTCAAAATACAGGACCTCAGTTTAATGCATTGAAATGAAATGACTATATATAAATGTCCACTAATGACCAAAAAGTGTCAATTTAACTCAAAAATTACAGCAGGTATGAAAAGTAAACCATGTGTTTCTAAGTACTGTGTTTTGGACATTTACAAATCAGAACATATGACACTGCTAAAAGAAAAAGCAAAAATTGCTCAATATTCCCAGTGAAAACCAAGACAGTCCATTATCATTTGAAAACAATGGAAATTCATTCACTGCCACAGAACAAAAGCTCGTCTGATGCATGCATGTCTGCTAAAGCTGCTAGCACAATGCATTAGCTTTGTTTGTCATTCACATTAAAGTTTAAATCTAAACAATTAATACATCTACAATGCAACGCATTCCCTTTGACAGCCTCCGAGCTCTCTGTTGTAGTGCATGCTTTTGCCAGGCTTTACGGAAGAAATATGAAGCCTAGCATTACACTTTTCTTTACCACAGCATAGCATATAGTACATACTCACCATCCACATTCATGGTAGGGCCAGAATAGAAATCGAATGGAATATTTATTAGTGTCCACCAATAACCAATAGCAGTCAATGGAGCCCATGAAGACTAAGTGGTCATGGTGGCTGAGTTAAGCTATCAATATCCATTCCTATCTTATGAACAATCATGTTCAATAACTTTAACAATATCTAATTTAAGTACAATAAAACGGAGAAATCCATTAAGGATAATAATAATTAATAATATCATGCATGGTTGATGTGTTTGACACATACAAAGATGATATTAATATTGAATGAATGGTTAGCTCACATTTGAAGGGATATGACGTTTGCTAGTAGGTGCCTATTTCTTAACTAGGTTTGCTGATGGTATTACATGTAGTACATGCCACTCCGCAAGATGCTTCATTCTCAAAGCAAGATCAACAGCTGATGCCAGAGATCAACTTCACCCACAAGTCAACAACAACATATTCTTGGCCTGTTATATGAAAATGTGTATTCCTCGTGAAGATGAGCCACTGAATTCCTCGAGCAATCAAAGGAATGCTGTACATACAGCATAGGTCTGAGAACTAGTATGTATACGATGACGCAGAAAAAGCTATGTTGCAGCATTGCACTTGCTTTGGGGATGGGGGGATGAGTTTCCGGGATGGCTAGAGCATACCCCTAAATTTTTCAGGGAACAGCAGGCTCTGGACAGCAATCATGTGTGTGTGTGGGGGAGAGAGAGAGAGAGATAAATATTAAAAAAACAAAAATCACCATATGCATAAGCATGACAAAAAATAAGTCATTAATAACATCGTCTAATCATAATTGTAATTCTTCCATTGTCAAGACTCAAAACTCAGCATGCATTCCAAAGGTCTAAAACATTTAAACAGTTGAAGTTTAAACTTAGTCTTATAACATCGTCTAAAGTTTATCTCCAGAGTCTAAATCAATACAATGCTAAAGCAAATGTACTACTAATTAGATTCTAAAGTTGCAAGCCTTGTAAGCCGAGCTATTTTAGCGTTCTGTCCATTGGAACAAATGAATGATTTAATGCCAGACTGAACCCAATTGATGATGATATGCTCTTTGGAAAGTTCCTCTAAAACGGTGGCCACAAATTTTGCACATCCATTTTTTGGAAAGATTTGGTTCATTCTCAAGTAGTATTATGAACCTCAACAAGGGATTATCATTTTGTGCAGTTTGGTCTTGGATATGTTATCCCCCAACTTTTCCTTGAACATTTTGTCTGTCCATGGTAAATGAGAAATGTTCAAGCTCAAAGAAATGTAATTTTAAAGTTTTAAAATTCGAGCAGATGTTAAAAGATCCTGCAAATCAAAACGCTGATAACTTCCAAATTCAAATTTCAAAATAGCAAAAAAATTATAAGTTACAAACATACAACATCGTACTACGCATGAACCATTTCAAAATTTAAATAGCAAATAAAATTTATTATTTAAACATTGAACAATCACAAGAACTAGAAGCGGTTAAAAATACTAAATTCAAGATTTAAAAAGAAAAATGATTAATAATTTAGTAGATAACATATCCAAAGTCAAGAAAAGCATGGATCATGGTCAAAAATAACACTGAGTGTAGGTGCCAAATGGCTAAATGCCTCAAAATAACAAAAAGAAAGTCTCTGGCTCAATGCCCATGTTAGCATGAAGGTTGAACTACTCATAGATTTAGATCTTCTGCATTAAGCTTATCCAAAAAATGCAACTGCAACTCAATGTCATCTAATGGTACATTTACCAATACTACATCGAGAGATGGACCATCCACCTCATCATCAATCTGGGAAGCATCCTCCAAATCTACATCCCTCCATGTTGCTGGTCCCAATAAAAACTCTGGTGATTTCCTAACAAGAAGACGAAGACTGCTACGCACATAAACTAGTTCTTCCCCTCACTTAGAGGTTAGCCTATTCCTCTTAATAGAGTGGATGAAACTATATGTGGACCAGTTCCTTTCTATAGCTGAGGAACTAACAACTTGAGATAGTAAACACACACCCAAAGTGTGTATTTCTGGAACTTTGTCTCCATACATCCTACACCATCCAGTGGGACTTCTTTGTGCCATACCCAACAGATCTTGCTTTGTAGCATAGAGAAAGCGGGGCCACTAAGCATTGCAAAGTTAAGAAATGCTCTCAAATTATGGTTGCTTGCTCTAGTGTATACATCTTTGGAATGGCATCAATAAACCCTTGCTTCACCCCAGAATCATTTACTGGTTCAACTTTGCCTTCCCTATCCTTACATAACTTTGGATCAAATGCATAAGTAGCCATATGAAGATGTGTGCAACTTGTTCCATTTCTTTTCAATCAACTTTTAAATTTCATTAAAAGACTCCAAAGAGGGGTCCCTTTGATGCATGATGGACCTGGCATGTCCAATTATGCTATCAATTAACTAATATATCTCCCCAAGGTTAGGGGAATTTGAATCTACATACCTGATTACCTACGCTCTTGGAGAGTTGAAAGAGAAAATGTATTTCACATCAACCCACCAATCATCATTCAACAAAATGTGTCTTACCTTCTTTCCCTGATCTAGTTTTTATTCCCCCCATGTAGACCACTCAAAACTAATAACAATGGCTTTTAAGACATGTTGCATCACTATCATACAGTCAAGAAAAATAAAATAGGTGGCATACCTTCTATCTGTTAGTTTCAAAAACTACTTTTTTTGCATAAATTCTGTAGATAGTTAGAGATGCATGGTAGTTGCGACTGAACATTTGTGCCTCTCTTGCACCCACAATAATACAAGTGATCCAAGAAATTTTCCCAATGTGTTGAAGTGCATTATTTAAAGCATGCACACAAGGAGTCCAAAATATGTGTTGATACTTGCTTTGAATCATTAACCCCGCAGATCTGCAAACTGGTGTAGATCCTTGATAACCTGAACTATATTTGTAGGACCAATATGCTAAATTGCATCCTTCAATACAAAAAACTAGAAAACTACATCTTTCATCTTCCCAATACAATCAACTTCTCTTAAGAAAAATGGCCCGCTTGGAGAGGTGATAATGATGTTCAACAAATGCTTTTGTTGAATATTTGTCCAACCATACACGAGGACTGAACACCCATAAAGAACCCATGGTTTTCTAGGGCCTTCCATTAACACTTGCATCCTTGAGACCCCTCTTTCTAACAAGCTTGTCCTCATTTTATTGTAACCAGGTGGTTGAAATGATGGGCCGACAATGATTACTTTCCTCGTCATCTCTTTGTAGAAACTAGAAAGGAGAATGAGTGGCAATAAATGATATTCCATTTGGAAAGAAGAATCTAGCCATTGCATCCCTTGCCTCCTCCTTGCGTTGTGTATTGAACATATTTATCACAACTACTTTCTTGCTTGAAATTGTGTTACTAGAACCTCTCCCCCGCCGAGTCAACTTGATCATGGTCATTGGTTGCTCCTTGAGAGGACTCCATTGAGTCTAGAACTCTAGGTTTTTTAAAAATAAAATAATTTTCCTCCTCTTTCTCTGTCCAATTTCTACTAGTCTCAAACTTGTTCTTAGAAAGCATAGACTCATCACACTGACGCCTTCAACAACAGGTCTACTTCAAATCAAGTTCCCAAAATACTTCTTTCAAACTCTAAAGTTGCCTTCGACTTTGTTCATGATCGTTCTTCAATCAGGTCTGCTACAAGCATAACTCAAAGGTCTGTTACAAGCTCAAGCTTACCTTCTTCAATAGCCCAAAATCGTCCTTCTCTAGTTGTCTTCACAGGCTTATATTCCTTACTTCTGCAGATGTTTATAGAAGTAGTTTGACTCCTTGAATATGGTCTAAAGCATACCTTATTTAAACTTTAGGCCTACGGCTTTATGACCCTATAATAAACCCTTATCATTGATCATAACAGCTCTAACTTGGACTCCAAAACAGACTCCAAACAGCTTGACTTTATTGCCTTAAGATGACAGAATTCTAGCTCAAGGTTGGCCTCAGATCAGCGTCACTCTTGCCCTCAACAAACTTTAGACAAACCTCAGATATGGATTACCTCAGACAGCCTCAGCCTGGATTTCTTTGGAGATGACTTGTATAGGGCCTGTTGTGGCATAGAATGTCTAGACACTAGCGACAACGGCTCAGATCAAGGGTTGTCACACTGATCCCCAATCACTCCATTTGAGTTGTCTCCCAGTAGCAAAATAAGGGGGGTAGACCCTATGGAAATGGAAAAAATAAAGATTAGTTGAGAACCAACCAACCTGGGAGACACAGCTAAGCAACCAACACTTGTTTTAGATTGCGCAAGATTTTAAGGATTCAAAATGATTTAAAGAAAGTGATACCAGTGCCTTGTGGAATCAACTATCTTGCGAAGAAAATAAGGTTCAAGTAAAGGATGGGAAACTGTTACTGAAAAAACTCGGCTGTCTCATATGTAAATGCAAAACTTAAAACTATGTGAAATGCAAGGACTTGGTTAATTTTAGTTAAATGAAGGCCTAAAATTATTTCTGAAACATCTTAAATGTTACTTAACTTAAGGCTCAAAATCGTGGTGATCTAAATGTGAAAGCAAATACTTATGTCAACACTGCAAAATGTAAAATCTGCACAAGTGATTACAAAAATGCACAATGGACTGAAATGTAAAATGCTGGAATAAAACACTTTTAAATTAAAAAATTCATTTGTATGAAATACTCAATCAAAATCATTAAATGCATAAATAAAACTAGATTAGTCCTACTTGCATAAACATGTAAAAACAAATAAACTTCAGAAATTAAACTAAATTTTTTAAACTCAGATCACAGTAATGAAATATTAGTGTAGTAATCTGCTCTTACATCAAATGTTAAAACCAACAATATATTCTAAAACAATAGTCTTGTAACCATACAATATTCAAAAATTTCTATTTATAACAGCAAAATAAATTTAAATGAAAAACTGATAACTACAATTCAAAAAAATTCTGAGTTTAATTATTTATGATCTATTAATGTATTTGATCTAAAAACTCAGAAATAAACTATCGAACAACAGTAAAACAATTTTCAGGAATTTGTTTGCAAAAGTTACTGGAACTAAATTCTATTTCAGCAATTATACAGCAGTTAAAATGCAAATTAAATATGCTACTAAATTCAGAAAATTTTTGAGTTTAGTTATTTCTGATCTATTAATTTATTTGATCTAAAAGCTCATAAATATACTATCAAACAGCAGTAAAACAATTTTCCAAAATTTGTTTGCAAAAGTTACTGAAACTAACTTCTATTTCAGCAATTATACAACAGTAAAAATGTAAATTAAATCTGCTGCTAAATTCAAAAAATTTCTGAGTTTAATTATTTCCGATATTGATGTATTTTATCTAAAAACTCAAGAAAAATACTGAACAAAAAAAAAAAGTGAAGTAATATTCAGAAAATAGCATTCAAAAGTTTCTGAAAGTAATTATAATTCTGAAATGTAATGCAGTGATAGATGTAATGCAGTGACAGATGAAAACTAATTTGCTGCTAAATTTCAGATAACAAAAATTTTATGCCAGTATTAATCTTGCTTTCAATTA